>UMLG01032167.1_pt1 | contig 76897 bp, 73 predicted proteins | sample 1966511 | NCBI WGS metagenome assembly UMLG01 (sample SAMEA4836195, study PRJEB28245) | human gut metagenome | biome: gut microbiome; material: fecal sample | place: Denmark | collected 2008
CCTAAGGTGAGATAAATGCTTAAACTTGACCTGAAAAAGGAGATAGGCGAGCTTGGCGCACTTGTGATTGCTTTTATTATCGGATTTGTGGCAAGCTCATTTTGGATAGGTCTTATCAGCTTTGTAGTGCTGGAGCTTGTGTATCTTCTGGTATATGACGCCATAGCAAAAAAGGCTGAGGCCCAAAAGCCAAAAGAGGAAAAGGAAGAGATAAACTTTCACGAATATGACGATGACACTGAGAGCGATAACGCTCAGTAAGCTCAGAAAATAAAAGGGAGAAATTATTATGAAGTATTACATTGGTATTGATCTTGGCGGCACTAACATCAAAGCAGGTGTTGTAAATGAAGAATTTGAGATAATCGCAAAGGCTACCTGCAAGACCAATCTGCCAAGACCTGCAGAGGAGATCTGCGAGGATATGGCTAAGGTCGCTTTGGAAGCTGTAAAGAACGCAGGGCTGGAGATAGAGCAGATAGAGTCTGTAGGTATCGGCACACCTGGCACTGCAAATTCTGACACGGGCGTTATCGAGTATTCAAACAATCTTGGTTTCCTTAACTTCCACGTTGTTGACCTTATGAAGAAGTTTATCGACAAGCCTTGCTATGTTGAGAACGACGCTAACGCTGCGGCATACGGCGAGTATGTTGCAGGTGCAGCAAAGGGTGCGAACGACGCTGTTTGTATCACTCTCGGCACAGGCGTTGGCGGAGGAATAATCATTAACGGAAAGATATATTCAGGCTTCAACTTTGCAGGCGCTGAGATAGGCCACACTGTTATCGACCCTAACGGTCCGCAGTGTACTTGCGGCAGACACGGCTGCTTTGAGGTATTCTCTTCTGCAACAGGTCTTGTAAGAATGACAAAAGAGGCTATGTTCGAGGACAAGGACTCTATCATGTGGAAAATGAACGAAGAGGACGGCAAGGTCTCAGCAAGAACTGCGTTCAACGCCATGAGAGCAGGCGATAAGGCAGGCAAGGAAGTAGTTGACAAATACATAAAGTATCTTGCCTGCGGAATCACAAACACAATAAACATCTTCCAGCCTGATATTCTCTGTATCGGCGGCGGCGTATGCAACGAGGGCGACCCTCTGCTTTTGCCGCTGAAAGAGCTTGTGGCTAAGGAAGTTTACACAAAGAACTCAGCAAAGAACACTGAGATAGTTATTGCAAAGCTTGGAAATGACGCAGGCATTATAGGTGCGGCATTCCTTGGACTTTCACACAAAAAGTAATAAAGATGTAAAGGGGAATTCAAAATGGGACTTTTCGACAAGATATTAAAAGGTGCTGTAGACGCAATAGACAACGCTGCAGCAAAAAGCGGCAACGGCCCGACAGGGCTTAAAGACCTGTTCAATCAGGCTATGGACAAGAAAAACGAGGCTATAAACGGCTCTTCAAGCACCACAACTTCAAGCAAACCAAGCACTGCAACCACTTCAAGTTCAAGCAAGAGAAGCAATTGTGCTTATACAAGACCGACATACCACACTTCACCGGAAGTGCTTGCCACGGGAAACGTTCCTGCAAAGCCTTCAAGAAAAGTGGATTTTGAGATATATGACGGCGAGGATGGCGAGATAAGAACGAAGGTCACATTTGATCTAAGCGGTGATTTTCTTGACACGGATGGCGATATCTGCTATATAGCGTCCTACCTTCCGAACATTAACGATGATGATTATGATTCGGGCTATTCCGATGATAACACTCCGCTATTTGGCGTTGTTGACGCACCGGATAACAAGATATATGAACTTATCAAAAAGGTGGAAAATGGCGGCGTGCCTGATGACGCATTGATGTATCTGCCTGTTAATGATATGGACCCATATGTGTGCTTCAAGGCAAAGGTCGAGGACAGAGGCAGGGCGACTTATTTCTATTATTGTCCGCTCTACGAGCATTGTGATCTCAAGTGTCAGTTTGGCGTAAGCTATAACAGCGATTCTTTTGGCACACCACTTGAGAAAAAGCTTATGGCGGCTGTTGATGAAGCAGTCCGCACAATGAAGAGAGAAGTATTAGAAGTGGAGCACAGACCATTCCGCTAAGGAGGACAAAACGAAATGAAGTTCAGTATAATAGGTTTTATACCTACTTTGCTTTTGCTGATACCTGCGGTGATAGCCTGCTTCAAGACACCTGCCGACAAGCCTGAGCTTGAGGACGAGAACATTATCGTTTTCATTGCAAAGTGTGTGGGCAGATTTGGCTGCATAGGTTATATGTGCCTTGCTATCGGAGATTACAAGGTAGGCTTTTCAAGCAAGCTGCTTTTCATAATATGGGCTGTTGTTGCACTGCTCGTTATCGCACTTTATTGGGTGCTTTGGATAAGGCAATATAAAAAAGGCAATCATTTTGAAGATATTTACGGCACTGGGATCCCGCTTTTCATTATCCCTGCGGCATTAGTGCTTGTGACAGGTATCTTCTCAATGAATTTTATGCTTATCATATTCTCAGTGCTGGATATCGTTTGCGAATACTGCTCTGCATACGGTGTAAGAAAGTGTCTGCACCCTGCAAAGACAGAGGAAAGCTCAGACGAGGCTGAAACAAAAGAAAATGAGGACGGAGAATAATACCGCTCTCAGTAATATATTTTTCAAAAGAGGTAATAAAAAATGGCGTGTAATTATTTTTGTGACGGAGTAGACAAAGCTCCACAGAGATCACTTTTCAATGCTCTTGGCATGACAAAGGAAGAAATGGACAGACCTCTCGTTGGTATCGTATCTTCATATAATGAGATAGTTCCTGGTCACATGAACATTGACAAGATAGTTGAAGCTGTTAAAATGGGCGTTGCAATGGCAGGCGGAACACCTGTTGTATTCCCTGCTATCGCTGTTTGCGACGGTATCGCTATGGGTCACATGGGAATGAAATATTCTCTCGTTACCCGTGACCTTATCGCAGACTCAACAGAGTGCATGGCTTTGGCTCATCACTTTGACGCTCTTGTTATGATACCAAACTGCGACAAGAACGTTCCTGGTCTGCTCATGGCAGCCGCAAGAGTAAACGTTCCTACTATTTTCGTATCAGGCGGTCCAATGCTGGCTGGTCACGTTAAGGGCAAAAAGACTTCTCTTTCAAGTATGTTCGAGGCTGTTGGTACTTACAACGCAGGCAAGTTCACTCTTGATGACGTTGAGGAATTTGAGAACAAAGCCTGTCCGACTTGCGGAAGCTGTTCAGGTATGTACACTGCAAACTCTATGAACTGCCTTACAGAAGTTCTTGGCATGGGTCTTAGAGGAAACGGCACTATCCCTGCTGTATATTCTGAAAGACTCAAGCTTGCAAAGCACGCAGGTATGCAGGTAATGGAGCTTTACAAGAAGAACATCAGACCAAGAGATATCATGACAAAGGACGCTTTCATTAACGCTATCACAGCTGATATGGCACTGGGCTGCTCAACAAACTCAATGCTCCACCTCCCTGCTATCGCCCACGAGTGCGGAGTAGAGCTTGACCTTGACTTTGTAAACGAGATATCAAAGAGAACGCCAAACCTCTGTCACCTTGCTCCTGCCGGTCACACATATATGGAAGACCTCAACGAAGCAGGCGGCGTTTATGCAGTTCTCAGTGAGCTTAACAAGAAAAATCTTATCAACACAGACTGCATGACTTGCACAGGCAAGACAGTAGGCGAGAACATCAGCGGCGTTGTAAACAAGAACCCCGAGCTTATCAGACCAATAGACAATCCATACTCACAGACAGGCGGAATCGCAGTTCTCAGAGGAAATCTTGCTCCTGACACCTGCGTTGTTAAGCGTTCAGCTGTTGCACCTGAAATGCTTGCCCACGAAGGTCCTGCAAGAGTATTCGACTGCGAGGAGGACGCTATCGCTGCTATCAGAGGCGGCAAGATAGTTGAGGGCGACGTTGTCGTTATCCGTTACGAGGGTCCAAAGGGCGGTCCTGGAATGAGAGAGATGCTCAATCCTACATCTGCTATCGCAGGCATGGGTCTTGGCTCAACTGTTGCACTTATTACTGACGGACGTTTCAGCGGTGCTTCAAGAGGTGCTTCTATAGGTCACGTTTCACCTGAGGCAGCCGTAGGCGGTCCTATAGCACTTGTTGAAGAAGGAGATATGATAGCAATAGATATCGACAACTGCTCTATCACACTTAAAGTATCTGACGAGGAGCTTGCTGAAAGAAGAAAGAACTGGAAGCCAAGACAGCCAAAGGTAACAACAGGCTATCTTGCAAGATACGCTTCACTTGTAACTTCTGCAAACAGAGGTGCTATACTTCAGATAAAGGACTAATATCCGATACAAAATAATAAGGGAGAAAGGCGGAATAATATGAAAAAATTCATTTCAGGCTTGCTTGGAATACTCTTTGTAGTTCTTGTAGTAGTAGGTGTTTTCATCTGCACATATGTATTCAATCAGCCGTCAAGATCAGGCGATTCAAGAGAGCTTATCTCTGGAACATGGACAGATAAGGACGCAAACATCACTTTTGAGTTCTCTGACGAGGGTGATTTCACTATCACTCACACTGATAACAAATCAGTTATCGCAAAGGGCTGGTTTAAAATTCAGGAGGACGGGGGAAGCGGAAAGATACAGCTTCTTGTAAATCCGTCTGACAGAGATACAACTGTTGACATCGGTCTGAGAATGAAGTTCTTCTCGACTATTTCCTACAAAAACCTTTCTGTACCGTCTGAGGACGAGGGCGACAAGGTCGCTACCTGCAAGTTCATTTTCCAGAACTCTGACGGAGTTTACTCATGCGAGAGAAAAGACTCTGACGGCTCGTTCTACGACGGCAAATAACGAATTTTCAAGGGCTACGGCTGAACGATATGTTTAGCCGCAGCTTTTGTGCAGTAAAGACTTGATTAAGATAAAAAGGAGTAAAAATGGAGCTACTGATCAAAAATATCCGTGCCTGCGACTCGCAGACAGGGCTTGACGGTATAACGGACATAGGCATTGACGGAGGAAAGATAGTCAGCCTTGGAAAAACTGACGAGCATGCTCAGAGAGTTATCGACGCAAAGGGCAAGCTTTGTGCATTGCCCGGGCTTTTCGATATGCACGTTCACTTTCGTGACCCAGGTCTTACCTACAAGGAGGACATCATCACAGGTGCGAACGCCGCAAAGGCAGGCGGTTTCACGGGCGTCGCTTGTATGCCGAACACAAAGCCGCCTATCGACTCCCCTGAGGGCGTGAAATACGTTTTTGAAAAGGCAAAGAAAACAGGTATCGACGTTTTCCCTATTGCCTGCGTTACAAAGGGCATGAAAGGTCAGGAGCTTTGCGACTATGACGCACTCAAAGCCGCAGGAGTTACCGCCATTTCAGATGACGGCAGACCTGTTGAGAACGCTGAGCTTATGCGTCAGGCTATCGAAAAGACTAACGAGAACGGTCTTATTGTAACTTCTCACTGCGAGGACTTGAAGATAATAAACGGTGGTATCATCAACAAGGGCGAGATATCCGAAAAGCTTGGAGTAAAGGGCATGGACAGAGCCTCTGAGGACTATATCACAGCCCGTGAGATATGCCTTGCAATGAGCTGCAATGCAAGAGTTCACATATGCCACGTTTCCACCAAAGGCTCTGTGAACATCATAAGAGCGGCGAAAAAAGACGGCGTTAAGGTCACCTGTGAAACTGCGCCGCACTATTTCACCTTCACAGACGAAAAGCTTTTAGCCCGTGACGCAGATTTCAGAATGTCGCCTCCACTTAGAACTGAGGAGGACAGGGCGGCTGTTGAGGAAGCTGTTCTTGACGGCACTATCGACTGCATCATCACCGACCACGCTCCACACTCCGCAGAGGAAAAGGCTGACTTTGAGAAAGCCCCAAACGGCGTTGTTGGACTTGAAACTTCCCTTGCAGCTACGCTTACAAAGCTTTATCACAGCGGCAAATGCGGTCTTAACAAGATAGCAGAGATAATGTCGGTAAATCCGAGAAAGATAATGGGACTTGAGCCTATCAAGATAGCAGTGGGTGAAAGATGCGATCTTTGTATCTTTGACCCTGACTATGAATGGGAAGTTATCCCTGCGGAGCTTAATTCAAAGAGCAAAAACAGCGTGTTCAAAGGCACAAGGCTCAAAGGCAAGGTAATGTACACAATATGCAGAGGAAAGCTCGTTTTTGAGCTTTAATATAAAAATATCCGAAAGGAAGATAAAAATGGCATTTGACAGACTTATTGAAAATATCGTAAAGACACAGAACCCGTCAGTAGTGGGGCTTGACCCAAAGCTTGACTATGTTCCTGAATACATCAAGGAAAAGAAGTTCAAGAAATACGGCAAGACGCTCAAGGGTGCGGCTAAGGCTATATGGGAGTTCAACAAGACTATAATCGACGAGATACACGATATCTGCCCTGCTATCAAACCACAGGCTGCATACTATGAAATGTATGGCTACGAGGGTGTAAAGACCCTTTACAAGACTATACAGTATGCAAAAGAAAAAGGTATGTTCGTCATGACAGACGGCAAGAGAAACGATATCGGCGCAACTATGGAAGCTTACGCAACCGCACATCTTGGTCTTACTGACGTTGGCGGTGAGCTTGTGGAAGCTTTCGGTGCAGACGCTCTCACTGTAAACGGCTATCTCGGTTCAGACGGTATAAACCCGCTTCTTGAGCAGTGCAGAAAATATGACAAGGGCATTTTCGTTCTTGTAAAGACATCAAACAAGTCAAGCGGTGAGCTTCAGGATCTTATGATAGGCAACAAGACAGTTTATGCCACAATGGGCTCAATGTGCGAGCTGTGGGGCAAGGACGTTATGGGCAAGTATGGCTATAGCGGTGTTGGCGCAGTTGTGGGTGCAACTTATCCTGAGCAGCTTGCTGAAATGAGAAAGGCTCTGCCGCACACATTCTTCCTTGTACCGGGCTACGGTGCACAGGGCGGCGGTGCTGAGGGCGTATCAAAGGCATTTGACGATCACGGTCTTGGTGCGATAGTAAACTCCTCCCGTGGCGTAATGTGTGCTTACAAGAAAGAGGATAACTGTGACGAGCATGATTTTGCAAAGGCTGCAAGACGTGAAGTTATCAGAATGAAAGAGGATATAATCTCATATCTGCCAAAGATCACACTTGAATAAACACTAAAGGAGTGACTGAGTATGACAGCAAAGGGCGTTATATTGTTTGCAGCGACGGTGGGAGCTTTGCTTTTATGCTCCTGCGCAAAGAACGAGGATACAAGCTCTTTGACGGAAAGTCAGCAGGAGCAAAGCGATTTTCCAAGATGTATCGTAGGCGAGTGGAAATGCCGTGAAACGCCCCTTGACAACAGCGAGCTTTATTCGGGCTATCTCAGCCTTATTATCCGTTCAGACGGCAACTATCTCATGTATGACGCAGAAGCAGGCAATCCCTGCTTAAAAGGCACTATCGAAATAGATGGTGACGATCTTGATCTTATCTTTGTTGATGACAGCGGAGTGGATTTTGCACCCCCTGCAGGGTGGGAGAATATGTCCAAAAGGCAGGAGATAGGCTACACTGCTGACTCTTACACGCTAAAGCTTACTTATACTGATAATGATAACTCAGTCACTCTCGTTTTTGATGCGGTGAACGCTCCGAATGAGGTAAAGAACTAAGTACAGGGAGGATTTTTAATGTACAAGCAGGGTAAATACCCAATAGTTTCAAAAAAGACCCTTGCAAAAGGAATTTTTGACATTGAGATATACTGTCCGCACATTGCAAAGGCGGCAAAGGCAGGACAGTTTGCACAGGTGCAGGCAGAGGGCTTTTTCCTCCGCAGACCTATCTCTATTTGCGATATCAACAAGGACAAGGGTACTATCCGCCTTGTTTTTGAGGTAAGAGGTCACGGCACTGACAAGATAAGCGAGCTTAACAAGGGCGACCTTGTTGACATTATCGCACCGCTGGGTAACGGCTTCAAGGTGCTTGAAAAGGGCAAAAAAGCTGTCTGTATCGGCGGCGGCATCGGCACGCCTCCAATGGTGGGCATTGCAAAGGAATACGGCGAAAACGCCACTGTTATAAGCGGTTTCAGAAACGCTGCGGCGGTCATTTTGCAGGAGGACTTCAAGGCCATGGGCTGTGACGTCAAGCTTTGCACTGACGACGGCTCGGCAGGAAGAAAGGGCTTTGTTACTGACGCACTTCTTGACGTGCTTAAAAGCGAAAAGCCTGATATCGTTTATGCCTGCGGTCCAATGATAATGCTCAAAAATATCACGAAGATATGTGAGGAAAACGGCATTTACTGTCAGGTATCTCTTGAGCAGAGAATGGCTTGCGGCGTGGGTGCGTGTCTTGTATGCGTATGCCGCACTGTCAAGGACGGTCAGGAGTTCAATTCTCACGTTTGCAAGGACGGTCCTGTATTCGACAGCGAGGAGGTAGTGTTCGATGAATAGGATAAATGTGAATTTCTGCGGAGTTGAGTTCAAAAACCCTGTTATCCCTGCAAGCGGAACATTTGGCTACGGCAGAGAATACGAGCAGTTCTATCCCCTTTCAAAGCTGGGCGGAATATCCGTAAAAGGCACTACGCTTCACCGCCGTGAGGGCAACCCAGGTCCGAGAGTTGCGGAAACTCCAAGCGGTATGCTCAATTCTGTTGGACTTCAAAACGGCGGCGTTGACAAGTTCATAAACTACGAGCTTCCAAACCTTGTAACAAAGGACACAAGGATAATCGCAAACATAGCAGGCTCAACTATCGAAGAATGTGCAGAGCTTGCGGAAAAGCTCAACGGCACTGCTGTTGACATGATAGAGCTTAACATATCCTGCCCTAACGTAAAACAGGGCGGAGCGGCTTTCGGCACTGACTGCAACGTTGCAGGTGCGGTCACAAAGGCTGTAAAGGACGTTACAGAAAAGCCTCTTATGGTAAAGCTTTCACCGAACGTTACAAGCATTGTGGACATTGCAAAATCTGTTGAAGCAAACGGTGCGGACGCTGTTTCCCTTATAAACACGCTTCTCGGTATGCGTATCGACATAAAGACACGCCGTCCTATACTGAAAAACAACGTAGGCGGGCTTTCTGGTCCTGCGGTGTTCCCTGTTGCCGTAAGAATGGTATGGCAGGTGGCAAACGCTGTTAAAATACCTGTTATGGGCATGGGCGGTATCGCCACATGGGAAGACGCCATTGAAATGATGATGGCAGGCGCAGGTGCTGTTCAGGTAGGTGCGGCAATATTCGCTGACCCTTATGCACCTGTGAAGATAGCCGAGGGTATGCAGAAATTCTGCGAAGACAACGGTATAAACAACATCTCTGAGATAGTCGGCACTGTTAAGCCTTGGTAATAACATAGTAAAATATCCGTCTTTTTACAGGGCGGATATTTTTATGGTATTTTTTCTTATGAATTTCTTAAATTCATTGAAAACAGCTTGCAAAAGTGCTATAATTTATGTCGTTAGGAAAGGCTGACAGAGAAAGGGGAAAGATATGTTTCTTAGAGTACTTTGCGTGATAACATCTGCACTTACAGTTCTTACCACGCTTTCAATGACATCATGCGGAGCAGACAACACCATTTCGTCTGAGGCTTCCGAAAGTGCTGTTACATCTACGGCAGACAGCGGTAAAACTGCAAAGGATATCCTTTCGGCAATAGAGGGCGACCACATGGACGCTTCAACTTTTTACGGTGAGGACAGCTTCACAAAGAATGCCGAAAAGCTTTATGGTATAGAAGCCGACAAGCTCAGCGACGGAGGAATACTTTACTCCTCTGACGGCAATTATGCTGACGAGATATCAATGCTCAAAATGGCTGACGGAAGCAGTGCAAAAAGCCAGCTTGCAGACAGGCTGAGCTATAGACTTAATCAATATGAAAACTACAAGCCTGAAGAAACAAAGAAAATACAGGCGGCAAAGATATTTCAGGCCGGAGATTACTGGGTGCTTGTTATCTCTGACAATGCTGACGAGATATCTGACGAGATAACAGACATGATAAATTAAAAAACGGAGGAAAGAAAATGACAACAGCGAAAAAAATACTTACCCTTGCACTTTGTCTGACCTGCCTTACAGCGGGTATGACAGGCTGTGCAAAAGATAAAAGCAGTTCTGATACTAAAATTGCTAAAAGCACATCATCACAATCAGAAAGCAGCGACAGTGAGAAGATAAAAGAGCTTAACGACAAGCTTGAAAAGCTGGAAAACACGCTTTCTAACATTCTGGGGGAGGATATATTTGATCCCGCAGACGGTGACGGCAACGTAAACGGTGAGATACACCCTATCTATGATGATACGGCAGTGGTTGAAGCTTACAAGTCGGGCGACGATTCAAAGCTCACTGACGATAAGGACAAATACATACTCAAAGAGCTAAAAAAGGCTGTGGGCGAGATAATCAAAGACGGCATGAGCGAATATGACAAGGAAAAGGCTGTTTATGATTATGTGTTCTCTCAGACCCACTTTAATGACGATTCTCTTGTGGCGATATCTGATGACAGTGAAGATGACGAGTCATACAATCCTTACGGATTTTTCCACGACCACTCTACTATCTGTGTAGGAAACGCAACAACAATAAAGCTGTTTTTTGATGTTCTGGGTATCGACAGCAAGATAATACACTCAACAGAAAACGGCGAACACGCTTGGAACGTTGTGAAGATAGACGGCAAATGGTATCACCTTGATGTGACATTTGACGGCGGCGACGAAGCTCCTGACTACGCATATTTCAACGTACCTGACACTGCAAAGGACGACGGCTCTTATCCTTGGAACAAAGAGGACTTCCCTGAATGCACTGCCACTGACGATTGCTACATATGCAAGAATGCCAAGAAGCTTGACAGCGTTTATGATATACCAGAGCGCATAAAGGAAGCAATGTCAGGCAAAGAAAAAACTGTATATATGTCACTGGACGTGCCGGATGGTGCAGGCAGCACTGCTGTTGCGGAGCAGGTCACAAACATAATATCAAACTTTTACATTGACGATTACAACATCTCTTCCACACCTGTTATTGACGCAGGGGACAAGGTTTGCTTTGGAATTTCTGTAAACTCGGCAGACGATGACGATTCGGATAATTCTTATGACACAGACAATGCACTCGGCATTGATTACGACAAGCTTTCAAAGGCATTCTCAGATGCTCTCGGAATAGATTATGAGTATGAGCCTGGTCATTCTGATAATAACATAATGGGTTAAAGCTTATAAGGGGATTCTTTAAGGCAATACCGCACAAAGCCGTCAGGTGGGCTTTGTGTGGTGTTGCCTTAATAAAAGTCGCAGGGCATACAGCGTAAAAACTGTATGCCCTGCGGCTTTTTATATCGGATTTGATCGAAGAAAGCTTGTTCATTGGGTCACACGTCAGCTTGCCTGACTGTCTGCCCTTTTCCGATTTTGTATGTTTGAGAAATTAGCTCTCGAAAAGTGCTGTTGAAAGATATCTCTCACCTGTATCAGGGAGAAGTGCAACGATAGTCTTGCCCTTGTTCTCAGGTCTCTTTGAAAGTATCTCAGCGGCTTTAAGTGCAGCACCTGAGGAGATACCAACGAGGATACCCTCTGTTTTAGCGAACTTGTTGCCTGTCTTGAAAGCGTCCTCATTCTCGATGGGGAGGATCTCGTCATAAACCTTTGTATCAAGGACATCAGGAACGAAGCCTGCGCCGATACCCTGAATTTTGTGTGGACCTGATTTGCCCTGTGAAAGAACAGGTGAAGTTGCAGGCTCTACTGCTACTATCTTTACGTCAGGGTTCTTTGATTTGAGATACTGACCAACACCTGTTACTGTTCCGCCTGTGCCAACGCCTGCGATAAAGATATCTACCTTACCGTCTGTATCTTCCCAGATCTCAGGACCTGTTGTTGCAAAGTGAGCGGCTGGGTTTGCTGGGTTTACGAACTGACCGAGGATAACTGAGTTCTCGATCTCGCCCTTAAGCTCGTCAGCCTTCTTGATAGCACCTGTCATGCCCTTTGCGCCTTCTGTGAGAACTATCTGTGCGCCATATGCCTTAAGAAGATTTCTTCTTTCGATACTCATTGTTTCAGGCATTATAAGAATTACCTTGTAGCCCTTTGATACGCCCACAGCCGCAAGACCGATACCTGTGTTTCCTGATGTAGGCTCTATAATAGTTGCGCCTTTCTTGAGAACGCCCTTCTTCTCAGCTTCCTCGATCATTGCAAGTGCAACTCTGTCCTTAACGCTTCCTGCCGGGTTGAAATATTCAAGCTTTGCAAGAATAGTTGCGTCAGCCTCTACTGCCTTTTCAAAATTAACTGCTTCGATTATTGGAGTTTTTCCGATAAGCTCCGAAACGCCCTTATAGATCTTTGACATTTTAATCTACCTCCGATATGAAAATTATTTTATGCGGTTTTCTGTACCGCTTATGTTTGCTATGGTTATACTATATCACTTTATTCCTACTATGTCAATAGGATTAATATGCTTTCTATGTTTTATACAACAAAGTCAGCTTATTGCAAGCTTCAATTTGTGCATTATGACCTATAATCATACTCAGTAATGCAATATGGCTTATTATTTTCATCACAAAGCTCCACAAATTTTCTGCCCTCATCGGTATAAACAAGAGCCTTTATGGCTTTACCACGCTTCAAGGGATTTTTATATTCCACACGGATACGCTTCACAGCAGACTCGTTTTCCACAAACTCGTCTGTTATGTCGAGATATCTCGCATTGTTGACGTGTTCGTTCATGTCGATATAGCATTTCAGCACCGGGATATCCTCATACACCTGTGGCTCAGTATCAGGTAGGGCTATCTTTCTTGGAAGATACTCCATATCAAGCTTTGGATAGAGCTTCACCCTATCAACAAGCTCTTGTGGAGCTTTTATAGGCCGCTGAGAGGTTTTATCCATGAAAGCGCCAGAAGCTATAGACTTCACGCAGATATCACCGTTTTCGTCATATATAACTGTGTTTCTGTAGCCATACATTCTTTTAAGCTCATATGTCCATGTTTTGACGGTGAGCTTTTCGTTTTGCTCAGGTCTGCAGACTATATCAAGCTGTCTTGACACAAGAAACATCACACAGTTTTCTTCCTCGAAAAAAGGCGACATAACAGGGTGAGTGTCAAGGTGGATAACAGAGCAATCTTGCAAAAGGTCAACAAGGCAGCTATTTCTTATTATGCCATGAGAACCTATCTGGCTGCAATTTACAGTGCGTTTCATTTCATACATATTGCTTTCCTCCATTCTGCTATATGATAATTATACAACTTATTGTCGCTTTTTTCAACAGCACATAGGTACAAATGTTAACAGAGATAAAGAAATGTTAAAAAAAACTTGTTGAAATTAGTCCGCTTTGCTACTTATAATGATATTACAGCAATTTTACAGGAGGCAAAATATGTTTTTATGGTTAATGATAGCTATTCTTGTAGCGGTCTGCTCTGTGGCTGGCTTTATTTATCTCACAAGAAGAATATCAGCTTTTGGCTTTATAAAAAAGCTTTCAAAGGATAAAAAGGTACTTAAATACGCCATAAGTGCAGGTCTCATAGTGCTCACAGGCGGCATAATATGGCTTATATGGGACTGGATAAATGCGATAATCTGTTTGCTGCATCTTGTTTTATTCTGGCTTTTATGCGACTTGTTTGTGTTCATTGGAAAGAAGATATCAAAGAAACAGGTAAGCAAATGCCTTGCAGGCTTTATCGCCGTGCCGCTGACGGTGGTGTATCTTGCGGTTGGCTGGTATCTTTGCAATAATGTATGGGAAACTGACTACACACTGAAAACTGATAAGAAGTCAGGTGATATAAGGATAGTTCAGTTTGCAGACTCTCACGTTGGCACAACGTTCCATGGGGACGGCTTCGCAAAGTACATGGAAGAGATACAGAAGCTTGACCCCGATGTGGTGCTTATAACAGGCGACTTTGTTGATGATGACACATCAAAAGAGGACATGATACAGTGCTGTGAAGCTCTTGGCAAGCTGAAAACAAAATACGGCGTTTATTTCTCATTTGGCAACCATGACAAGGGATACTATGACCCTTCGTATCGTGACTACAGCGGTGACGATCTTATTGCGGAGCTTAAAAAGAACAATGTCAACGTATTACAGGACGACACCGTGCTTATCGACGATCGTTTCTACATAATAGGCAGACAGGACAGGTCTGAGGAAATGGAAAAGGGCGGTCACAGAGCATCTATGGAAGAGCTCACAAAGGATCTTGACAGCTCGAAGTTCACAGTTGTAATGGATCACCAGCCTTGTGATTATGACGCTCAGGCGGCGTCAAAGGTAGACCTTGTTTTGTCAGGTCACACACACGGCGGTCAGCTCATACCAATAAACTTCCTTGGCACTCTCATCGGCGGCAATGACCGCACATACGGCTATGAAAAGCGTGAGGACACCAACTTTATCGTGACATCAGGCATTTCAGACTGGGCGATAAAATTCAAAACAGGCTGCAAGTCTGAATACGTTGTTATTGATGTTTCAGAGAATTAAATAGCAGGACAAAGCAAAAGGGTCAGCGAAAATGCTGACCCTTCAGTCTGTATCAGGGCTTTGAATGCTTTTCTATCGTGATTTTTTTCCAAAATGTTCATCTGCCTTTCGGACGTTCGCTGTGTCGAAAAACGCTGTGTATAAAAGTTTAGCCCAATGTTTACCCGTAGTCAAGCACCGAACTATTGACAAACTGCCCTTGTGGATATATAATTTACCAAGAAACTACACTTTGAAAAGGAGGTGTGGCAGTGACAAAGGTCATATATCCTGTTATCGGTAGGCAGACTTCCCTGCCCTTTTATCTCACCGGAATAGGCATTTCCGACCCTGAATATCACGTCACAAGGGACAAAGGGCTTGTTTCACATCAGCTCCTTTTTACCTCAGGGGGCGAGGGCAGACTAATTGTCGAAGGAGAAGAATTTGTGCAGACAAAAGGCTCGGCATTTTATCTGCCCCCTAGCGTTCCACATGAATATTATCCTGTAAATGGAAATTGGATAACAAACTGGATAGTTTTCCGTGGTAAATTTGCGGGGCAAATGCTTGCAAACCTTGGCTTTGACAGCTTTAGATTCTACCCTGAGATAAACACCCAAAAACCTGCTCAGCTTTTTGAGCGAATTTTAGTTGCCGCTGCCGACCCTGTGAATTGTGGCGAAAAAACATCCGCACTTGTGTATGAATATATCCTCGCCATGAGGACTGCAATGCTTTTCCCTGACAGCCGAAACAACGTGGGAAGCATTACAAGGCAGGCGCTTTTGTATATTGACAGCCGATACATGGAGGATATCACCGCAGAAACACTTGCAGGACTTTCGGGAGTGTCAGTACAACATTTCTGCCGTGTTTTTAAAGCAGAAATTTCAATGCGTCCCCTTGAATATATTGCAAAACGACGTATCTCTCAGGCAAAATCTCTGCTTCTTAACACCAACTCTGACATAGGCGACATAGGCAAGCAGGTGGGCTATGAGGACAGAAACTATTTCAGCATCGTTTTTAAAAAGCTGGAGGGCGTTTCGCCAAGAGAATACCGTCGTTCAAGAGGAACAGGTTTGTAATAATATTTTATGCTTTATTCGCATTTTCTTAGCATATTTCAAAGCAAAATGTTCGTATCTTAATAATATGCAAAATATTTCAGATTGACCATACACTCCTTTAAGCTTATAATTGTCATAAGAAAACAAGAAGCCATGCTTTATGCAAGGAGGATAACTTATGACGATACTAAAAAGGAGCGCGTCAATGGTGTCAGCATTGGTCATGATGATATCTAGCGCAGGCGCTTACAATTGCAGTGCGGAGGGAACAACGGTGAACGATAGCAATACAAATAATACAAGAGAGATAGTTATTGACGGAACTACGGCTCAGCTCAAAGAAAATATGCGCTACAGAGGGGCAGGCATGGTGAGCGCAAACAACTCATCAAGGCTTCTGCTGGATTACAAGGCTGAACACCCTGATGTATATGAGCAGATAATGGAGTATATGTTTGGCAAAGAGGGTATCGGCATTACTCACCTTAAGTTGGAAATGGGTGCGGATATAAACTCATCATCAGGCACAGAACCGTCTGTAATGAGAACTGAGGACGAAAAGGCTGACGTAACAAGAGGTGCGGCATACCAGCTTGCCGCTGACGCAAAGAAGATAAATCCTGACCTCACCTTGGATATGCTTTGGTGGAGTGAACCAAAGTGGGTATCTGACGCTTCCGATGTTTATGCTGCAAGATACAAATGGTATAAAAAAACCCTTGACTCCGCTTATGAAACATATGGACTTGAATTTGACTATGTAAGTGCTGTGCAGAATGAGCGTGGAGTTGACCCTGAATGGGTGAAATATCTTTCCTCACATCTCAAAAGTGAAAAAGACACCCCTTATGACTACTCAAAGATAAAGATAGTCGGTGGAGAAGAGGTCTGCACATGGGGCTTTGCTGACAGAATGTATGAGGACAGCGAACTTATGAACGTTGTTGACGTGGTGGGAAGCCATTACACAAGCGAGTCCACCGAGGACGCACAGAAGCTTGCATATGAAGAAAACAAAGAGCTTTGGTTCAGCGAAGCAAGCTCGCCAATGGCATATGCGCAGGGTACATACAGATATGACGGCTCAGGACTGGCAGGCATAAACGGCACCCTTGATATTGCAAACAGAATAATCGGAATGTATCCAAACGGCAAAATGACACTATATGAGTATCAGCCTGTTGTATCGTCATACTATGACGGCGCTTGCTACTGTCAGAAACAGCTTATCTCAGCCTGCGACCCTTGGAGCGGTTATTATATGCTTGACAGCGGATTTTATATGTCTCTGCATTTTTCGCAGTTCATTGAAAAAGGCTGGGCGTTCGTTGACAGCGGATGCTACAGCGACGGAAAAAAAGGCGGCGACGGCCACGCTATCGTCGACGCAGTTTACAGCTATATGACCGCCACAGACACAGAAACAGGCGATTACAGCACTGTTATCACAAACACTACAAGCGAGCCTATACAGTATGACCTCAAGGTATCAGGACTTGACAAGGCGTCAAGCAACGTGAGCGTATGGGAAACAAGAGGTCCTGACAGCATTGACGGCAGCTATGACGAGAATTATTTCAAGAAAACTGAGGATATAACCCCTACAGAGAACGGCGGAGCTTATACATACTCTGTGACAGTGAAGCCAAATTCTATTGTGACAATTTCTACTGTTACACCTGAGCGCACAGAATACAAAAACGCTGACGAGAGCGAACGCACAGTTTTGAAACTTCCATATTCGGACGATTTTGAGTATGCAGGCTATCCTGAGGATTATCTTTCATCAAGGGGCAATGCGCCAAGATACACAACAGATCAGGGCGGTGCTTTCGAGGTGGAAAAGACCGGCAAGGGCAATATGCTAGTTCAGCAGATAACGGCTGACATGAAAGCCAACGAGTGGGGCTACACCCCCGAACCTGTGACTACATTCGGTGACGACAGGTGGTATAACTACGCTGTGAATGTTGACGCTGCTTTTGCGACTTCGCAGGACGCAGAATCAAACTATGTGGGCGTTGGTCTGAGATACACGCTTGGCTGCAATTCATACAGTGGCTATTGGATAAAGCTTTATGAGAACGGAAGCTGGGAGCTTAAAGCAAATGACGGCACTCTTAGCAGTGGAAGCATAGACGGCTTTGACGGCACGACTTCTCACAAGCTTAAAGTCGAGGCTGTAAACAACGTTATCCGTGGATATATTGACGGAAACATGGTGGCTGAATACACTGTGAACGAGGGTGAATCCCTTATCGGCGCAGGCAGAGCGTCACTTTTCAGCTCATACAACAAAAACAGCTTTGATAACTTCTCTGCTGAACCTGTGGAGGGCAGTGACACATATGTAACTCGCTTTGACGAAACAGACTCTTGCTTCACTTTTGAGGGCAACTGGGAACACAACCTTATGAGCAGCTTCAAAAACTACAAACGAACCATATCAGACGGCACAGAGGGCGACTCTTTCACAGTAAGCTTTGAGGGAACAGGCTTTGCGCTTTCAGGTGAAACAAAAGAAAACGCTATACTCGGGGTATCAATAGACGGAGGCGATGAACAGCTCGTGACAGTTTCAAGGACAGGACAGCGTGAGATATCATGCCATTTTGAAGGCTTGTCTGAGGGCGCTCACACCGCAAAGGTAACCATAAAATCAGGCAAATATACAATTGACGCTATGCAGGTAACAGGCGAAAAGATACCATTCGAGAAGAAAAGGCCTGCGAAGTCTGAAAGCACTAAGTCAGGCAAAAGCAAGCTTTCTATAGCTGTCGGGGCAGGCGTTTGCGCTGCTGCGGCAGTTGGTGCAGTGATATACGGCATAGCCAGAAAGAAGCGTAAGGAAAATAATGACTAAAATAAGCAGAACAACAGACATGACACAAGGCAGTGAAATGCGACACATAATAATGTTTTCACTGCCCTTGCTTGCAGGAAATCTTTTGCAGCAGACATACAATATAGTGGACACTATGGTGGTGGGGCGTTATCTGGGCGATGACGCCCTTGCCGCTGTTGGTGCTACAGGCTCTATCACTTATCTTTTTTACACCCTTTGCATAGGGCTGTCGGTGGGTGCAGGAATAATTGTCGCACAGTATTTCGGTGCAGGCAAGAAAAAAGCCCTGCGGTCGGCAGTGTTCAACTCAGCGCTTGTCACGGCTATCTTCGGCATTGTAATAAGCCTTTTATCCGTGCCTGCCGCAAAACCCATACTGGAGCTTTTGAAAGTTCCTGACAAGCTCATCGGAGATTCTGTGGAGTATATGCAGATAGCCTGCGGCGGAACGATAGCGGTAGCAGCATACAACTGGATAAACGCCATAATGAGGGCTTTGGGCGACTCAAAAACACCGCTGATATTCTTAGGTGCAGCAAGTTTGCTGAACGCCCTCCTTGACCTGCTTTTTGTGGTGGTATTCAAATTCGGCATAGCAGGTGCGGCATGGGCGACAGTGCTTACGCAGGCACTTTCTGCCATTTCTTGTATTGTGTACTGTTTTGCAGTGAGCGGAGAGATAAAGCTCACCGCCGACGATCTGCACGCCGACAAGGACATGATGAGCCGCTGTGTGAAAACAGGCGTGCCTATCGCCATACAAAACGGACTTATCTCGGTATCAATGGTGGCTCTCCAGCGTGTGACAAACGGTTTTGGCGAAACGGTCATGGCGGCATACACAGTTTCAATGCGTATCGAGCAGTTCGTTCAACAGCCGTTTTCTTCACTTAATGCGGCGGTTTCAACATTCACAGGACAGAATATCGGTGCAGGAAAAGAAAAACGTGCGCAGAAAGGTCTTGCTTGTGCAATAAAAATATCGGTGATATTCTCGGCAGTGGTGCTTGTGCTGTTCACACTGTTCGGCGGAGCGATAACATCTTGGTTTGTCAAGGGCAAGACTGTTATAAGCATATCGGCAAAAGCGCTTATCATAACCTCACTTTTCTACTGGTCGCTGGGTATTATCCACACCACAAGGGGCTTTTTGAACGGCGCAGGCGATACAAACTATGCCCTTGCAAACGGCATGGCGGAGGTAATATGCAGGATAGGTCTTTCACTTATCCTCACAAGGATAGCTTTCATAGGCTATTGGGGCATATGGTACACCACCGCCGCAACGTGGTTTGTGACGGCTATGGTGAGCCTTTTAAGATACAAGGGCGGAAAATGGAAGCTTCATGCCATAGTGAAATAGATATTCATAACTGCTGTACCGATTGGGCGCGGCAGTTTTTTTAGTTGAAACAGTTTCACATTATATATGAAATATTCATATGAAACCATATTGAAAATTCATAGTGCAGTGGTATAATATAATAAAAGGAGTGACGAGCAATGAACATTACCGAATTTGCAAAAGCCGCAGGAGTATCAAAATCTGCTGTGAGCAGATATTTCAACGACGGCTATGTGAGCGAAGAAAAGCGTAGGCTTATTGAAGCCGCCATAGAAGCCACAGGCTATGCCCCAAGCGTTCAGGCGCAGAACGTGAGAACAAGGGTGACAAAGCTTGTGGGAGTTATTATACCGAAGCTTTCAAGCGAGAGCTGTGCAAGAGAGGTGGAGGGAATAAGTCAGGTACTCAGTGAGCAGGGCTATCAGCTTTTGCTTGTGAACTCTGCCAACGACCCAAAGAAAGAAGTGGAATATCTGGAGCTTTTCCGAAGCAATCGTGTTGACGGAGTTATCTTTTTGGCTTCTGTTTTCACTCCGCTCCATGACGCTGTGCTGAAAAAAATGCGTGTGCCGGTGGTAATTGTGGGACAGGAATACAAGGGTGCAAACTGCGTTTGTCATGACGATTACAAAGCCGCCTATGCCGCAGAGAAGCTTATGCTTGACAAAGGCTGCAAAAAGCCCGCTTTTATCGGTGTTACCGAGCAGGACAAGGCGGCAGGTCAGGCAAGAAAAGACGGGTTTCTCCATGCCCTTTCTGATAACGGCATCAACATTGAAAAGTCTGATATGCAGACGGCTGAATTTAAAATGGACTCAGGCTACAAAAGGGCTTTGACATTACTGAGAAGCGGCAGAAGTTACGACCACATTTTCTGTGCCACCGACAATCTTGCCGCAGGCGCACTCCTTGCCTGCCGTGAGCAGGGATTGAAAGTACCAGAGGATATAATGATAGCAGGTATTGGCGACTCTCAGCTTTGTAAGGTCACGTCCACTCCCCTGACCTCTGTGCATTTTCATTATCGCACCGCAGGCATAGAAGCGGCACAAATGCTGCTCAATTCACTTAAACGAGAAAGCTCTATACCAAGGACACTGACGCTCGATTTTGAGCTGGAAGAGCGTGAGTCTACAGAGAAAAAATGTGAAACTGTGTGAAACCTTGTAATACCACCTTGCAAGTTTATATTATTTGTCAATAGACAAATGCACTGTCATGGGTTATAATATAGTTAATGAAATCGGTATCACATAAATAATGAAACTGATAAAATAACATAGTTCGGACAAAATAATAAAAAAAGCAAGCAAAGGACGGGATATTATGGATCACAGAAGTTCAGCTCGTGAGATACTTTCTGCTATAGGCGGAAAGGAAAATCTGGTCAGTGCCGCACACTGTGCCACAAGATTAAGGCTTATAATCGCAGACAACTCAAAGATACAAAAGGATACCCTGGAGAACATTGATGTTGTAAAGGGCGTTTTTGAAGCTTCAGGACAGCTTCAGATCATCATAGGCACAGGAACGGTAAACAAGGTCTATGACGAATTTATCGCAGAGGCAGGCGTGGAAGCCTCTTCAAAGGACGAAGTCAAGGCTCAGGTGGCTCAGAAGCAGAACTGGTTCAAAAGGCTTATCAAAACTCTCGGCGACGTATTCGTACCTATAATCCCTGCTATCGTTGCAGGCGGTCTTATCATGGGAATAATGGAAGCCTTGAATTTCATGGCTTCAAACGGCTTTATCTCCCTTGACACAAATGGATATGTTTTCACAATATTCAAACTGCTTTCAAATGCAGCGTTCACATTCCTGCCGATACTTATTGGCTATTCTGCAACTAAGGTGTTCGGTGGCAACCCTTATCTTGGTGCGGTAATAGGAATGTTCCTTATCCACCCTGACCTGCAAAACGCTTGGACAGTTTCCACAAACGGATATGAGCAGACGTTCTCCATATTTGGTCTGTTCAACGTTCACATGGTAGGTTATCAGGGTCATGTAATACCTATCATAATCGCTTCATTCATTCTTGCGAACATCGAGAAAAAGCTTCACAAGAAAGTGCCTGACATTGTCGACCTTTTCGTTACACCTCTTGTAAGCCTTACAGTAACAGCTTTCCTCGTTTACACCTTTATCGGTCCTGTATTCGTTGCCCTTGAAAATGGCATTATCACAGGCGTTCAGAAGCTTATCACTATCCCATTCGGCATTGGTTCGTTCATAATGGGCGGTTTCTATTCAACAACAGTTGTTGGCGGTATACATCATATGTACACTGTTATCGACATTGGTCAGCTTGCTAAATATGGTGCGACCTATTGGCTGCCTCTGGCATCTGCCGCAAATATGGCTCAGGGAGCTGCCTGCCTTGCAGTGGCAGTAAGAAGCAAGAACAATAAGATCAGATCAATGGCTTATCCTTCTGCACTGTCTTGTATGCTTGGCATCACAGAACCTGCAATATTCGGTGTAAACCTTAGATTTGTAAAGCCTTTCATATTCGGCTCTATCGGCGGCGCTTGCGGAGCAATGGTCGCTTCTATCCTACACCTTGGCGCAACTGCAACAGGTGTAACAGGAATATTTGCAATACTTCTTACACTCAACCACCCAGTGAAGTATATAATATCAATGGCTGTAGCAATGGGCGTTGCATTCACTCTTACTTGGCTTTTCGGCACGAACAACGAGCACATAAGAAACGAGAACAAGCCTTCCGAAAACAAGACAGAAAAGGCTGAACAGCCTGCACAGGCTATGGAAACAAAGGCTGAAAATGCAGACGTAGCAGATGACGGCATTATCACAGCTCCGCTTAGCGGCAAGGCTGTAAAGCTTGAAAACGTTCCTGACCAGACCTTTGCGCAGGGCATACTTGGTCTTGGTGCGGCAATAGAACCTACTGAGGGCAAGGTCGTTGCACCTGACGACGGCAAGGTCGAAACACTTTTTGACACTTTCCATGCAATTGGTTTGACACTTGACAACGGCAAGGAGCTTCTTATCCACGTTGGAATAAACACTGTTGAGCTTAAAGGCGAGGGCTTCAAGGCTTACGTTTCTGAGGGCGACAGAGTAACAAAGGGACAGACGCTTATCACTTTCGATATGGACTTTATAAAGAGCAAGGGCTATCAGACTATCACACCTGTTCTTGTGGGCAATTCAGACGAATTTGCCTCCGTTGAGGAGCTTGCAGAAGAAGGCACACAAGTGACTATAGGAGATAAGCTAATAAAGGTAAACGCATAAAGTACAGACAAACCGTCAATAATTATAGTCAACGCATTAAAAGGAGAGGATATAAATGGATAACAAAGAAAAACTGGAAAACAGAGAAAGAATAAAGAACGCAAAATGGCGTCAGAGATTTCATATCGAACCGCCTGACGGCTGGCTCAATGACCCGAACGGTCTGAGCTTTTACAAGGGCGAATATCATGTTTATTTTCAGTACAGCCCGATTGCCCCTGACGGTCACACGCCAAGAGGCTGGGGACATTATCACGGCAGCGACCTTATGCACATGACTTATGACAGAGCAGTTATGATGCCTGACATTCCTGAGGACAGCCATGGTGTTTACTCAGGAAGCGCCATTGAAAATGACGGTGTTCTGCATATTTTCTACACAGGTAATGTGAAGATGATAGGCGATTATGATTATGTCAAAGCCGGCAGAGGTGCAAACGTTATCCACGTCACCACCACAGACGGAAGCAAAATGAGTGAAAAGCAGGTACTTCTCAGAAACAGCGACTACCCTGATTTCTGCTCATGCCATGTGAGAGATCCAAAGGTGTGGAAAGAGGGCGACGCATGGAAAATGGTGCTCGGTGCAAGAACTCTTGACGACGAGGGCTGTGTGCTTGTATACGAATCTGACGACCTTATAAACTGGAAATACACCGGCAAGGTATACAAAGAGGGCTACGGCTATATGTGGGAATGCCCTGACTATTTTGAGATAGACGGCAAGGGCTTTTTAAGCACCTGCCCGCAGGGTATGCCTCACTATGAAACAAAGTGGCAGAACCTTAACGAATCAGGCTACTTCCCTGTTCAGGGCAAGCTTGAGGACAGCGTTCTCGGTGACTTCACCGAATGGGACATGGGCTTTGACTTCTATGCACCGCAGACATTTCTTGACCCTCAGGGCAGGAGGATACTCATAGGCTGGCTTGGCATGGATAACAAGGTCTACGGCAATGCCACAACTGAGCTTGGCTGGCAGCACTGCCTTACCATACCGAGAGTTGTAACTGTTGCACCCAACGGCAAGCTCAGACAGCAGCCTATAGCTGAATTTGACGAGCTTAAAAGCAACGCACGCCGACAGAGCAGCGGTCAAACTGCAGAATATCCTCTGCCATTTGAGCTTGACGGTGAGCCTGCGGACAGCTTCAGCATATCCCTTGACGGCAAGCTGGAACTTAGCTTTGATAAAGAAAAGCAGCTTTTTTCAATGAGATTTACCGATGAAAAATACGGCTGCGGAAGGACAGTAAGAAACGCAGAGATAGACAGCGTGAGAAACATAAGAGTTATCGCAGATATGTCAAGCATCGAAGTCTATATCAATGACGGCGAAACTGTGATGTCAACAAGAATATATCCCGATAATGACAGAGTAAAGCTTAAAGTAAACGGCTTTGAAGCACAGGTTTGGGATATCTGAGAGGAGGAACTGCAATGGGAAACACACTTTTTGCCATAGGCGAAGCACTGATAGATTTTATTCCTGCACAGACAGGCTGTGCCTTTGAAGAAGTAACGGCTTTCAGCCCTAAAAGCGGCGGAGCGCCTGCAAACGTCTGCGGAGCGTTCACTATCCTTGGTGGAAGCTCGAAATTTATCACTCAGCTTGGTGATGACCCATTCGGAAGAAAAATAGCAGGCGACCTTGCAAGGGCTGGAATCGACACTTCCCTTGTGAGCTTTACAGACAAGGCGAACACTGCTTTGGCTTTTGTGAGCCTTGAAAATGACGGCAACAGGACGTTCTCATTCTACAGAAAGCCCTCCGCAGATATGCTTTTTTCAGCGGAGCAGGTAAAAGAAGAATGGTTTGAGGACGCATACGCACTGCATTTTTGCAGTGTTTCCCTTGGAGATTTTCCAATGAAAGACGCACACAAAAAGGCTATCGCCTATGCACGTCAAAAAGGCGCAATGATAAGCTTTGACCCTAATCTGCGTTTTCCTCTTTGGAACGACAAGAAAGCTCTGCATGATACCGTGAATGAGTTTATACCAATGGCTGACATTGTGAAGATATCAGACGAAGAGCTTGGATTTATCACAGGTGAAAACGACATCAAAGCCGCTCTGCCAAAGCTTTTCACAGGTAATGTGAAGCTTGTGATATACACCTGCGGCTCAGAGGGAGCATATGCTTTCACAAAAAACGCACAGGCATTTGCAGAGAGCGAAAAGGTGAAAGCCGTTGACACAACAGGTGCAGGAGACGGATTTATAGGCTCGTTCCTATATGCACTAAAAACTCTCAGCGTGACCGCCGAAGGTCTTTGTGACCTTGACAATGCACAGCTAGAACGCTGTATAGCGTTTTCAAATAAATTCTGCGGTGAAAGCGTTAAACATCAAGGCGCTATCGACTCCTACAGAAAAATAGAATTTATATAAATTTGCATAATAATTATCCTTTAATAATACATTTCCTTAAAACAAAGCCTTCCCCTTTTGGGAGGGTTTTTGTTTTCGGCAAATTTCACAAAACATTTTGCAGTATATGTAGGGGACGGCGCTCTCGACGTCCCGCTTTTGCGTTTTTGAAAGGCTTGTTTTTTAACACGTTTTAGCATAGTAATATGATACTTTGTGAAAATTTGACAAAAGCCACGGTATACTATATAATAGAGATTGTATGACTATTTTTACAGGAGAATTATTATGAACGAAAATAAAAACAGAGCAACCTTTCAATCCCGATTGGGATTTATACTTGTGTCCGCAGGGTGTGCCATCGGTCTTGGCAACGTGTGGAAATTTCCATACATTTGCGGACAAAACGGCGGCGGAGCTTTTCTGTTCCTATACCTTATCTGCCTTGTGCTGTTGGGCCTTCCAATACTCATATGCGAATTTGCCATAGGCAGAGGAAGCAGCCGAAGTCTTTCTCAGGCTTTCAACCGACTTGAAAAGCCAGGTAGCCGATATCACTGCACAAAATACACGAGCATTGCAGGAAACTATCTGCTCATGATGTTTTACACCATGGTCACAGGCTGGATGTTATACTACGCTTTCAAATACGCCACTGGCTCGTTGGACGCTTCAAGCACAGCGGCGACGGCTGAGGCTTTTAAGGATATGCAGGCTTCCCCGTGGCTCATGCTTATATTCTCGGCTATCGTTATCATACTTTGTATCGGTGTTTGCGCACTGGGATTGCAAAACGGCATTGAAAAGGTAACGAAAATTATGATGATACTGCTTATGGCGCTCATGGTGGTGCTGGCGGTGAACTCTATCAGGCTGAAAGGCGCTTCTGAGGGGCTTAAATTCTTTCTTGTGCCGGACTTTGATGTATTTAAGGAAAAAGGCTTCACATCAGTGCTTTTCGCCGCAATGACTCAGGCGTTTTTCACACTAAGCATAGGCATAGGCACAATGGAGATATTCGGAAGCTATTTGAAAAAGGACCGCACTCTTGTAGGCGAGTCTGTGAACGTTATCGTTCTTGACACTGCCGTGGCTGTCGTTGCGGGACTTATCATAATCCCTGCCTGCTTTGCATACGGAATCGAGCCTGACTCAGGTCCGTCACTGCTTTTCATCACTCTGCCTAACGTTTTCCACCATATGGCTTCAAGCCGTTTGTGGGGAATATTCTTCTTCATCTTCATGTCATTTGCGGCGCTTTCCACCGTTATCGCAGTGTTTGAGAACATTATCACAATGTCGGTGGAACTGTGGGATTGGAGCAGAAAAAAATCACTTATTGTAAACCTTGTGATGATACTTGTGCTTACAATGCCTGCTGTGTTTGGATTTAACCTGCTGAAAAATATCCAGCCAATGGGCGCAGGTTCGACTATCATGGACCTTGAAGACTTCTTGGTATCATCTAATCTTCTGCCGCTTGGCTCTCTTGTGGGAGTGCTTTTCTGCGTTCGCAAAAACGGCTGGGGCTGGGAGAACTTCATCAAGGAAGCCAACACTGGCAAGGGCAAGCATATCCCTAACTGGCTTCGCAGCTACATGGCCTACGTTGTGCCTGCACTTATCTGTTTCATCTATCTTAAAGGCTACTATGACACATTCTCAAACAGAAGTCTGCCGGTTCTTATAGGCTGGATGTGCTTTGCGGTGATACTTCTTGCGCTGATATTCTGGGCAACTTTCTCAAAAAGCAAAAAAAATTTGGAAAATCCTATTGACAAATAGAAAGTTTGGCTATATAATAAACCTTGCGTGATGTTTCACGAAAATTCGTATAATGATAAACGCTATAAAAATAAACTTAAAGGTGGTGGGTGAAATGAGAAATATTCTTTTTGATCTTCTAAAGACTAACGAGAATACAAGCCTTGCAAATAATATAAGTTCGATGTGCCTTTCAGATGTCATTTTGCCTGCCCTTATTACCAAAAGCTAATGAGATTTTTATCAGCTTTCTGGATATTATACTGCAGATCTATTGCGACCTCTGATATCAGGTATCAGAGGTCTTTTTTTGACCTGTTATAGGCAGTTACATTATGCGAATTTACAGAATTATATCGGAAGAATATGAAATTTATCCCGAAAAGGAGGGAATACATGAAGTTTTTTGACGTTTTGCCACAGCTTGCAGAAAACGAACTGCTAAAGCGTGGAGTTATGACCGACGAGCTGCTTTACTGCGTAAAAGCTGACCTTGACGGTGAGGGCGGATATGTGGACGTATACATAACTTTCACAAAAGACACCCTTTGCATACTCCGTGGCTATGAAGAATACGGAAAAATGAAACGTGGGCAGAAGAGAAAAAATCTCGTAAGCTTTACAGTATCAGGCTATGATGAATACCCCATAGACAGCATTGAAGAAATGTATGTTGACCGCTATGCAAATTCCGCAAGACTTATGATAAAGGACAAGTTCGGCAAGGAGTTTCCTATAGCGAGGTTCTCACTTGGCTTTGCTGACAAATTCGAGAAATTCAGCCAGCGTGTGAACTGCACAGCCAAGAACGAGCCTATTGACGACCGCCTGCTGGAAGGAGTAAAGACCCACTGTCCTACCTGCGGTGAGCCTTATCCTGACCCTAACCGCCCTGTCTGTCCGAGATGTGTAGACAGACGCTCGGTGTTCAAACGCCTGCTTTCTATGTTCGGTGAATTTAAGGGTGCGGTATTTCTCATACTGCTCACCATAGTTTTAAGCAACGTTTTCGCAGTGCTTTCGCCGATATTCGGCTCTCAGATGCTCTATGATGATGTGCTTGCGGAAAACGGAAAATACTATGGCAAGATACTCATGATAGTAATGCTCATCGTGGGCATAAACATTGCAGGAATGATAATGCGGATAATTTCAGGCATTATAACCTCAAAGGTCGTGCCTGTTGTTACGCACCGGCTTAGGGTGAAGATATTCTCCTCAATGCAGCGGCTTTCCCTTGACTTTTTCACAAGCAAACAGACAGGCTCGCTTATGTCCAGGGTCGACAGAGATAGTCAAAACATCTACTGGTTTTTCACGGATATAGTGCCGTATGGACTTACAAACGTGGTAAAGATAGTGGGCATTGCGGTGATAATGCTAACAATTTCGCCGCTTCTGTCACTTGGTATAATCCTCACTATCTCGGTGATAGAGATAGTTCAGCACCAATTTTACAAAAGCCAGCGCAAGCTTTACCGCAAATATGACGTTGCAATGCGTTCTGCAAACTCGGTGCTGTCTGACGTTATGAACGGTCAGCGTGTGGTAAAGGCTTTCGCCCGTGAGGACAGAGAGATAGAACGCTATAGGGTAAAAAACACTGACGCATTTTTAATAAACTCAAGGATAAACTCACGAATAGCAAACACTATCCCTGTTATATGGACGTTCTATAGGATAGTAAACAAGCTTGTTTTCTGCCTTGGCGCAGTGCTTGTTATAAAAGGTCACATACTATTCGGCGCACTTTCAGCACTTATTTCTTATACCGAAATGGCTATGGATCCTATCAACTTTTTCACATGGATAGGCGACCGCTGGGCAAAATGTATGGACGCCGCATCAAGAATGTTTGAGATAATGGACGCTCTGCCTACTGTAAAAGAGGACGAACACCCTGTTCACATGGAAAACATGAGGGGCGATATCGAGCTTAAAAATGTATCCTTTGAATACGAAGCAGGCCACCCTATCATAAAAAACGTTTCTTTCAAGGTGCAGGCCGGACATATGTTTGGAATCGTTGGTAAAACAGGTGCAGGAAAATCCACTATCATAAACCTTATGGCAAGGCTTTATGACGTAACAGGCGGTGAGATAACCATTGACGGCGTGCCTATCAGGAAGATAGCTTTTGACGATCTGCGCAGAAATATCGGTATAGTTTCTCAGGAAACTTTCCTTTTCATAGGGTCGATAGCTGACAATATCCGCTATGCAAACCCTGACGCCGCCATGGAAGAAGTTATCGAAGCGGCAAAGTCCGCAAACGCACATGAGTTTATAACAAAGCTCCCTGAGGGCTATAACACTAAGGTCGGCGAGGGCGGAATATCCTTGTCAGGCGGTGAAAAGCAGAGAATATCTATCGCAAGGGCTATCATTCAGAAGCCTAACATACTTATCCTTGACGAGGCGACCGCTTCCATGGACACAAGGACAGAGCGAAAGATACAAGCCGCTATCGACAATCTGAAACAGGGCAGGACGATTATTTCTATCGCACACCGCCTTTCAACTCTCCGTGACGCTGATATGCTCTGCGTTATCGAAAATGGAGAGCTTAAAGAAATGGGAACACATGACAAGCTCATAAAAGAAAAAGGCAAATATTTCGAGCTTTACAAGCTGCAATCTGAAGCATTGCAGTTCATAAACGAATAGTAAGGAGATGAACACAATGGCTGAAAATATTACTGCTGAGCAGGAGGTCTACGAGGTCGATAAGCTGACCTTGCTTGACTGCAAAAAGATACGCCTTGCAAAGGAAGAAAGCGGTTTTCTTACCCTCGATTATGAGGGCAGGACTTATCACAAGGTAAACCCCACAAGGCTCATACCATTTTACTCAAAGACCACCTACATAAGCCTTTCATACGAAAATTCCGAAAAAGAGTTCCGTGAGATAGGCGTGATAAAAGATATGGCGGAGCTTGACGATGAGCAATACAAGCTTCTTGACAGTTATCTTGAATACAAATACTATATGCCTGAGATAACAAAGGTCTACAGCATAAAGGACAATATGCGTGGTGCGATCTTTGTCAAGGCTGACACAACTTCGGGACAGAAAACTATCTGTATCCGTGACTGGTATCAGAATTTCAGAATGATAGGCTATGATTATCTCTACGTCAACGACGCAGACGGCAACAAATATTTCTGTCCTGACATTCATAAGCTTGACAGAAAGAGCCGTCAGGTGCTTGAAATGTACACCTAAAAGGTGTTAGACCACACTGAAAGGAGTGTGAAAAATGGATCTTAAAACTTCCCTGCCGCAGAATGTCCCAGCAGACATTGTTTACTCTCTGCCTGCCAACTTCACCTGTAAGGGCGACAAAATGGACGGACATTTCTGCGTGACAAAAGAAAAGATATACGTTTACAGCGGCAGTGAGATAATACTTGAATACAGAATAGACGATTTTTCAGAGTTTGAGTGCAAACAGCAAATAGGCACTTCAATGGCTCAGGGAACGCTGAAAAGCGGCGAAACTATCTGTTTCTGCGGCTTTTCGCAGGATCAGTTTCTCAGATATGCCGAGCTTATGAAGCTTCTTGACCACTGTTTGCGTACAGGCGAGCTTATGGAGATAACTGACACGGAAGAGCCTGTCTGCCCTAAATGCGGTCTTCCGCTGGAGGGTGCAAAGGAATGTATCTACTGCACAGGCAAGGGCAAGACAATGGTGAAGCTCATAAAACGCATTGCGCCATACAAGAAATATTTTGCGATCGCAGTTATATGCACGATACTTTCCGAGCTTATATGGGTGCTTGCACCGTATCTTGACAGAGTTATAATCGACAAGTATGTTACCCCGAAAAACACCCACTGGGCAGGCCTTGCAGGAGTTATCATAACAATCGTCACCCTGTTGCTTCTGGCAGGAGTGTTTGAGTTTTTCAACATGAAAAACAGCTTCAAGGTGGCGCTCAATCTGGGACGTGACCTCAGGCAGGAAATATTTGAAAAGTCGCAGCAGCTTTCCATGAACTCCATATCAAAGCGAACTGCCGGCGAGCTTATCAACCGTGTTTCCAGCGACGCCGCAAAGCTTGAAGACTTTATCACTGCAAACGGCAAGGACGCAATAGTAAAAATTCTTTCACTTGTGATAATAGGCATACTGCTTTTTATAATGGATTGGCGGCTTGCGCTTATGACAGTTTTGCCTGTGCCTATAGTTTTCATAATAGTGCAAAAGCTTTTTGACGCCATGGCGATACGCTACACAAAGGTATGGAAAAACGGCGTTTCTCATGGAGAAACTTTGCATGATATCTTAAACGGCATAAGAGTTGTAAAGTCCTACGGCAACGAGGTAAGGGAGATACAGCGCTACACAGAATGTTCCGAACGCTGGGCGAAAAGCTGTGTTCGTGCGGAAATGATGTGGTATCTCACCATTCCTGCCTCAGAATTTATCCTCACCATTGGTAACTTCTTCGTACTGTATTTCGGTGGAAACATGATTCTCGACCACACCATGACATTAGGTCAGCTTATACAGTTCACCACCTATGCTGCAATGCTTTACGAACCTATACGCTGGCTCATACAGATACCGAGAAATCTTGCGGACACCTCAGTTTCCGCAGGCAAGGTCTTTGAGATACTTGACGAGGACACTGACGTTCGTGATTGTGATGACCCTATTGACCTTGACATTCAAGGCGATATCGAATTTGACGGCGTTTATTTCGGCTACAAGGTATACAATCCTGTGCTGAAAGACATAACCTGCAAGATAAACAAAGGCGAAATGATAGGCATTGTGGGACACTCAGGTGTGGGAAAATCCACAATGATAAATCTTATTCTCAGACTTTATGACTGCACGCAGGGAGAGATACGCATTGATGGTGTTAACATAAAAGATATTGCACAGCACAGCCTGCGTTCACAGGTGGGCGTGGTGTTGCAGGAAACTTTCCTTTTTGACGGAAACGTACTTGAAAATATAGCATATGCAAAGCCTGACGCTACCTTTGAGGAAGTAATAAGGGCAGCGAAAATTGCGAATGCACATGACTTTATCACAAAGCTCCCTGACGGCTACAACACCCGAGTGGGCAACAAGGGCTATCAGCTTTCGGGCGGCGAACGTCAGAGAATTGCCATTGCAAGAGCGATACTCCATGACCCTAAGATAATAATACTTGACGAGGCGACGGCTTCTCTTGACACTCAGACGGAAAAGCAGATACAAGACGCTTTGGGCAAGCTCACAAAGGGCAGGACGACAATTGCAATTGCTCACAGACTTTCCACCCTCAGCAACGCCGACAGGCTTATCGTCCTTGACAAGGGAAGACTTGCAGAGTTCGGCACTCACGCTGAACTTATGCAGAAAAAGGGCGTATACTACAAGCTTGTTATGGCTCAGCGCCAGACCACAAAAATGAAAAAAGCCCAACCGCAGACCTGCTAAGCACTTGACATTATCACGGCAATGTGGTAAAATACAATAGTAAAATCTCATATCGGGGAATGATGTTCTCCCCTGGGAAACCTAAACCGCTTATTAAGCTGATGACTTCTGTTTTTACGCAGGAGTTGTCAGCTTTTTTGATTTTTGGGAGGTATAATTATGTTATTTTCACTGGCTGTGATCTTTCTTGTGGGGCTGTCAGCCGCCGCCATTTTTCAGGCTATCGGTCTGCCGAGGATAATCGGTATGCTTGCAACGGGCATTCTCACAGGCACTTACGTTCTCGATCTGCTGGATCCTAAGATACTTGGCATATCCTCAGAGCTTCGGCAGATAGCCCTTATCATCATCCTTATCAAAGCAGGGCTGTCACTCAATTTGTCTGATCTGAAAAAAGTGGGCAGACCTGCGGTCATGATGTCATTTCTGCCTGCAAGCTTTGAGATACTGGGATATTTTATCCTTGCTCCGCTGCTTCTTGGGATAAATCACATGGAAGCCGCTGTTATGGGTGCGGTGCTTGGTGCGGTATCCCCTGCGGTGGTAGTGCCGAGAATGGTGAAGCTTATGGAAGAAAAATACGGCACTGAAAAAAGCATACCGCAAATGATACTTGCGGGAGCTTCATGCGATGATATTTTCGTTATCGTTCTGTTCTCCACATTCGTAACAATGGCACAGGGCGGCTCTGCAAAGGCGACGGATTTTCTCAATATCCCTGTGTCAATAATCCTCGGAGTGCTTCTCGGCTCGCTGTCAGGGTTTGTGCTTTTCTATATTTTTTAGATATCCTACCGCAAAGGTAACAAAATAAGAAACAGCACAAAGGTCATCGCTATCTTGGGCTTGGCGTTCCTGCTCATGTCAGTGGAAACATTTTTGAAGCCTTATGTGGCTGTATCGGGACTTCTTGCAGTTGTGGCAATGGCTTGCGTGATAAAAATAAAGGCTGACAAAAGCGTGTCTGCAAGGCTTTCAGAAAAGTTCGGCAAGCTTTGGATAGCCGCTGAGGCTGTGCTTTTTGTCCTTGTTGGTGCGGCAGTGGACATACGCTACACCCTTACGGCAGGTGTGGCGGCTGTGCTTCTTATTTTCGGAGCGCTTATTTTCAGAGCCGTGGGCGTATGGATATGTCTTCTCGGCACGAAGCTGACCCTTAAAGAATAGCTTTTCTGTGTAACGGCATATATGCCAAAGGCGACAGTGCAGGCGGCTATCGGCTCAGTGCCGATGTCCCTTGGTCTGCCCTGCGGAAAGATAGTGCTTTCTGTGGCTGTGCTTGCGATCCTTATCACAGCACCCCTTGGTGCAATAGGCATTGACCGCAGCTATAAAAGGCTTCTTGCACACGAAGAGTAAAGTGGCGTAAAATAGGCGATTGCGGCACTCTCTGCACATTTTATGAGTGAATAATTTTTGATTTCACACATTTTATGAGGGAACAATTTGAGCATTTGCACATTTTACGAAATATTCTGATGACATTGCATAAAAAAATCGGCACGACCAAATCAAGGTCATGCCGTTTTTCATATCCCTACCCTATCTACAGTTGATGCAAGGTGGTAATAAGAATTTGTTACGATACGCATGTTACGTTGCTGGCAATGCGTTGTCAAATGAGGACTTGAACCTCTGAAACCTGCCCGAAGTTTCTGCCCATAATCAGCACATTCTCTGCTGATAGAGATACATCCACCCTGTAGATATCCCACCCATTTCATCACACCAGTTCTGTTGTCCAGTTCAGCTCCTGAATTTTCTCGTCCACAGTTCTCAGTTCTTTTGCAAGACCGTCAACCGTTTTCTGTATCTCTGTCACAGGCACAGTGCTGACTATTTTTATCTCTGTTCTTGTCATTCTTGTGACACGGTCGCTTGCGGTATTCAGAAAATCCCGCAATACCCTTACCTTCTTTTTCAGACAATCTCTGTGTGCAAGAAGCTCTGTGATAGTCTTGCCCTCGTATACTGTTCCGCTGTTGGTCAGATTTATCCTCGCCACCAGGTCTTCAAGACGGACTATCAGCCTGTCAAGCTCCTCCATAAGAGCCTTTGGGTCTTCCGCAGGAACATCGCCCTCCTGCACCTTTGCGTTATTGTCAAGTCTGACTGAGATCGTGTTTATTCTGTTCTGGATATCAGAACGTTCAGCCAATGCAGTTGCAAGTTTCATATAAATTACCTCCTATCCTTTGACAACACCCACTGTGAAAAGCTTCTTTATAGGGGTCGTCAGGTCACTTTGATTTTTCATAACAACATCTATATCCTTGTAAGCAAAGCGGCACTCCTCAGCCACGTCTTTCTTACTAGTCTTTCCAAGCACCACGTTTCTTTGCCTCAGGTCTACCATAACAGACTCAACGGAGAATTTCTCCTTTGCGCCTGTGCGTGAATAGTTTCTGCCTGCACCATGAGAAGAAGTCAAAAAGCTTTCAGCCTTGCCCATGCCCCTGACTATATAGCTGTTTGAGCCCATAGATCCTGGGATTATAGCGACTTCGCCCTCTGCCGCATGGATAGCGCCTTTGCGGTGTACCCACACGTTCTCACCGTAGTGATTTTCCAATGCGGCATAGTTATGGTGACAGTTTATCTCGTCACTATAGTTCGGTGTGATACCCGTATACTTCTCAACCTGCTCTGTGAAAATATGCTTTACCTTTTCAAGCATTACCTCTCTGTTTTCAAAAGCAAAGTCCATTGCAAGCTTCATCCAGTTGAGATATCTCTGACCCTCGTCTGTATCCACAGGGAGAAACGGCAAATTATACTCTGAGGAAACAGTTGAAAAATACTTGTCATTCATCTCATGGGCTATCTTGTTGAAATACTGCCCTATCATGTTGCCGAACATTCGGCTTCCCGAATGGAGCATTATACAAGCCATGCCGTTTTCGTCTTCCTGTATCTCGATAAAATGGTTTCCACCACCCAGTGAGCCAACGGAATAATATCCCTGCTCAATAAATTTTATCAGTTCGCTGTCAGCATTGTATCTTTCTATCTCGCTTTGCGCCTTATCAAGCACGGCAGAAGTCTGCGGCTTGCCATAATGACTAAAGCCCACTGGGATAGTACGGAGTATATTTCCTACTATCACCTTTATAAGCTCGCCGCTCCCTGTTACAGTGTCACGAAGAATGTTCACAGGGATATCTGTCTGCACGAATGCCATTCCACAGCCGATGTCAACGCCCACTGCATTTGGGATTACCGTGTTTTTGCAGGCTATCACACCGCCTATAGGCATTCCCTTTCCTGTATGAGTATCAGGCATCAATGCGATATGGTCATGGGCAAATGGAAGATTTGCAAGGTTTATCGCCTGCTCAAGACAGCTTTCCTCGATATCGTCTATAGACTCTGTCCATATCTTGATCGGTACTAGCATTTTATCTTTATCATAATATTCAAACATTTTGTGCGCCTCCTACTTTTGCTGTTGTATGTATTATAGCAGATAGATACAAAATAATCATATAAAAAAAGGTGCGAGGTTTTGTTATGTATTGCAATGGGAGTATAGATTTGGTATAATGTTATCAAAGGAGGTGTTCTGAATGGCGGTATATTCTGAACTTATAAAGAATTTTGAAAAGATAAGAGAATATGTGCGTGATTTCTATATCTTTGGATTTCACACAAGAGAAAGCTTTGACGCAAAAAGCAAGCGCACCTATGACAACGAAAAGCGCAGGATAGAAAGCTGGCTTTCAGACCACGTTCACACCTCTTTGGAGGGTCACAAAAAGAAAGTATCTGTGCAGGTGGATTCGGGCAACATTTTTCATAACCCACTGTATCAGTGCTATCGTTCAAAGACCTTTACGGACAATGATATCCGTCTGCACTTTATTTTAATGGACGCTCTTGAAGATAACGCCATGTCAGTGTCGGAGATAGCAGACTATATTTCTGCAAACTACGGCATGATAATAGACGTGCAGATAATCCGTATCAAGCTAAAGGAATATGTAAAAGAGGGCTTGGTGTCGGAGGTCAAAAGCGGAAGAAATATCCTATACACAAAGACCAACTGTTATGCTGACGATATCGTAAGTCAGTATAAAGGCTTGGGGGATATGATAAAATTCTTCTCTGAGGAAAATCCTTTTGGCGTGGTGGGCAGCTTTATCATGGATAAGCTGGGTGCGAAAAATAATATTTTTGTGCGTAAGCACGCTTACATGGTGCATACTCTTGATGATGAGATACTCATTGATATCATGGGGGCAATGGAGCAGAAAAAGGCTGTTCTGCTGTCCTGCGTAAGCCGAAAGAACGACAAAAAGCACGAGATAACAGCCGTTGTGCTGAAGATACATTGCTCGGTGCAGACAGGAAGAAATTATCTTATCATGTATTTCACAAAGCAGAAACGTTTGATGTCTGTAAGGGTGGATTCCATAGTGAAAGTGACTCCCCTTAATGTGGTAGCTGACTATGATACATATTACAGATATTATGAGGACAACCGCAGATTTTTATGGGGAACGAGCTTCGGAAAATCACGCAGATACGGACAAAAAGAGCATATCCACATGGAAATAGCGGTAGACGAAACGAAAGAAATGTATGTTGTGAAGCGTTTGGAACGTGAAAAAAGAAGCGGTACTGTAACAAAGAAATCCGACGGGCTTTATGCCTTTGACATTGACCTTTTTGACGCAAACGAAGCCTTCCCATGGATAAAAACGTTCATCGGCAGGATAGTGGCATTTGAAACAACAAATGAGGAATTGCAGGATAAATTTGATTCGGATATCGCAAGGCTTTATGAAATATACGGAGGTGCTTACGAATGAAACTGTTTTCGGAAATTTACAGCACCTATTACAGCATAACGGAGAAAATTCTGAAAAAGCGCACTGTCACAAAGGCTGAGATAGCAGATATCATCAGGCAGAACGGCTTTTCTGAAAGTGTTCTTTTCCTCGAACCTAAGCTTACAGGCGAGGGCGGATATGGTCTGCTGAAAAAAGAGGACAGCGTATACAGATCTATCCTGAAAAAAGAGCCTCATATCCCGCTGACGGCACTTGAAAAAGCATGGCTTTGTGCGGTGCTAAGCGACCCGAGAAGCGGTCTGTTTCTTGACACTGAGCAAAAGTCGCAGTTGACGGAACTGCTTGGTGCGAAAAAGCTATATCAGAGAAACTTTTTGGCCTGCTTTGACCAATATTCTGACGGTGATGATTTTCATGACCCACAATACATACAGCATTTTCGGGATATACTCTCGGCTATCCATGGCAAAAAGCTAATAAAAATAAGCTTTCAGACAAGAAAAGATAATCGTATCACACACTATTTTCTGCCCACAAAAATCGAATACTCTGCCAAAAACAACAAGTTCAGGATTTATGTGAACCGATACCAAAAGCGCAGAATGGTGGGCAGCGGAATTATAAACCTGTCGCAGGTCACGCTAACTAAGCTGACAGATATAACGCCTGATAGCTTTTTAGCTGTCACAGACAAGAAAAAGCAGGCAAAAATAAAGATACTCAACGAACGAAATGCGGTAAATCGTTTTATGCTTGAATTTGCAGAGCTTGAAAAAGAGTCGGTCTTTGATGAGGACAGCGGTGAATGTATGGTTTCTATTAAATATGATGAGCAGAATGAAAATGAGATAATAATACGTTTATTGTCATTCGGACCTGTGGTGGAGGTGCTTTCGCCATATGATTTTCGCAGGAAAATCAAGGAGAGGGTGGATAGGCAGTTGGCTTTGATAAAAAACAGATCAAAGTGTGAATAGCGTTTGACTTAGCACAACAGAGTGTGCTATACTGAAAATAGCTAATAAATAATTTGTGAAATATATCAGAAAAGCACTAAAAAAATTATAGGAGGTGTCTTATGACAAATAAAGCGGACAGACCATTTTCAGAGGTTGCTGCAACTCCTGAAAATGCAAATTGGGAAAAATTAATTGCTCGTCCCTCAGCGTTATACAACAGAGCAGATGATGTAAGAAGTCCTTTTGCACGAGATTACACAAGAATACTTCATTCCACAGCATATAGACGGTTGAAGCATAAAACCCAAGTGTTTTATAATATAGATAACGACCACATCTGCACAAGAATGGAACACGTTACTCATGTTGAATCTGTCAGCAGCACTATTGCAAGTAATCTCGGTTTAAATACGGAGCTTACAAAGGCGATAGCAATGGGGCATGATCTGGGTCACGCTCCATTTGGGCATCATGGTGAAACTATTCTAACAAAGCTTTGCCAGAATTATATTTCTAAAGATATGAAATTCTGGCATGAAAAAAACGGATTATATTTTGTAGATAAAGTTGAACTGCTGGCTGACAATTACAACGATTATAAAAATCTTGATCTGACATATGCGGTCCGTGACGGAATAATCTCGCATTGCGGTGAGGTCGATGAAAACGGAACAAAGCCAAGGACAGAATTTATATCATTAGAAGAAGATTTTAAGGAAGCAGGTCAGTATGCACCTGTAACATAGGAGGGGTGCGTTGTAAAATTATCTGACAAGATAGCTTATGTCGGACGGGATATCGAGGACGCAATACAGCTAGGCTTTATTGACGACGAAGCGAAGCATACTCTGAAAAAAATGGCACAGGCAAACGATATAAACGCTATCAACACAACAGTAATAATGCATAATCTTATTATTGACGTATGTCAGAACAGCTCTCCCGAAAAAGGAATATGCCTTAGCGATAAATTTCTTGCGCAGTTGATTACCATAAAGCAATTCAACTACGATAAGATATATAACAACGAGCGTTTTGATGCGTTCAAAAAGTATTCTGAGCTGGTTTTGTCGCAGATCTTTGAAACGTTGTACAAACTATATGACGGAAAGCATTCTTTTGAATCTCTTGATACGGCAAAAAGATATTACCCTTTACTTATATCTTCTTTTGAAAAATGGCTTGCAAAATATTGTGTTACTGATATTGTACCCGACAGAGAATTAAGATCAGAAGCTTTGAATTGTGAAAACATAAAAATATATGGAAGCCTAGAAACAAATTTGATCTATGCACAGGCAATAATAGATTTCATTGCAGGAATGACAGACAGATTTGCTGTAAAGCTTTTTAATGAGCTTATCTCTTATTAACATTTTCTCTTGATGTTATCAGAGAAAAATTAAGCCGATTTCACTTTTTTAGCAAATGAAAAAACAAACAAAGGCTCTCCGCCGTTTATATGGCAGAGAGCCTTGCTTTTTATCGTTTAGAAAATTTGCCCGTCAAGCTTTTTCTTCTCTTTTGGCGGAAACTGTTTGTCAAAGTCTTCTGCCGCAGATTCGTCAACAAAATAGCCCTTTGGCGTTGCATACTCACCTGTCACTCCGTCAAGAAAGCCGTCTATAAGTTCCTTGCAAAGGAAAAATGACGAATCCTCACCCTCAGGCAGACCATGATATCTTATGCCATAGTCACTAGCGTACGTGAATCCACTTTTACCGTAAAAATCAATGTTGCCCTCAAAGCACACTGCTCCACAGCCAAGAGCTTTCGCCTTTTCAAGAGAATAGTCAAGAAGTATCTTGCCATAACCCTGACGTTTGAACTCGGGCGAAATGCAAATAGGTCCCATTGTCATTATCGGGATATCATTGCCGCTGTCAGACTTTATTTTCGTCCGCACAAACATATTCTGACCTATTATCATGCCGTCAAGCAGCATCACAAAGTCAAGCTTCGGCACAAAATCAGCGTCATTTCTAAGCTGACTAAACACATAATGTTCAAGACAGCCGGGACGGTAAACGTTCCAAAAACTCTCCCTTACAAGGTTTTCGACTTCATAGTATTCTTCTTTTTTCTCTAAACGAATCACAATATTTTTATCCATTGTTTTACCTCCTGAATGTTGTAAATGTCAACTGCTTCTCAGCGGGAGGTTTTAAAGATCGCCGTAAACCTCCCGTTTACGCTGCAATCTCCATTGTGTTGTACTTGTTCAAAAAGCACTCTCCTATTTTTATTATTTATAACAAAGCCATACGGCTCAGTCACCATTTATATATGCTGTTGTTCTTTGTTATTATGCCTTTGCTAGAAATTCCTTTCCTGCCTTATCGGTATCAAGTATCGCCTTGATAAACTTTTCTTCTGTAGGCTCGCCAGGAACATAAGTCCACTCAACAACGCTTGCCGCCTTATGTGCAATGGCTGGGACATCTTCTTCTGTCAGAGCTATCTCTCCTAATGTACATGGCAGACCTATACTGCGGTTGAACTCAAAAATGCGCTGACGTTCTTCAAACTGCTCGTCATATGTAAGCAGGCAAAGCACGCCGAATGAAACTATCTCTCCGTGGAGGTGATCATGCTCGCACTTTGGAAACAGCGAAGCGCCATAGTAAACGCAGTGGGCAAGAGATGAATTATAATAGTAATCGTCCTTTGGATCGGGGTTGTTCTGATGAACAGTAAAATTTGAAACAAGACCTGTTGTAATGATGATATCAAGAGCTATCTGCTCGATATTCTTTGAAGAAACGTTATTTCTGCAATCCTCAAGTGCTTTTTTTCCGTAGGATACAAGCGGTTTTGTGCATGCCTCTGCAAGAACTCTACCAAGCAAAGGCGTATGGGTCATATCCTTATCACGGCAGGCAAAGACCACCTCGTACTCTTTGCTGAGAGCGTCACCGATACCAGCCCAGAAAAGCTTTTCAGGAGACTCTGCGATTATCTTTGTGTTAATGAAAGTATGGAGCGCAGGTGCTTTGAGGTAAGCATATTCCTTGAAAGTGCCGTCAGCGTTGTAGATAACAGATATTGCCGTGCAGGAAGCGCAGTTTGAGGCAAGGGTCGGGAAAGTGAAAAACGGCTTGTCCATTCTGTCACAAAGGGTCTTTACAGTATCAACAGCACGTCCACCGCCAACACCAAAGACCATATCTGCATTTTGCACTTTCGGCATAGCTTTAAGCATTTCAATGTTCTCATAATTTGAGTCGCCGCCATACCATATGAAGTCGGTTATCTCAAGGTCAGAGCCTTTGAGAGCCGCAAGCAGTTCAGGCTTAGCTTTTTCCATAGCGGTCTTGCCGCCGATAACAACAGCGGTTTTTCCATAACGTCGGGTAACATAAGGTATTTCTTTGTAGCAATCGTCGCCAATAGAGTAGCATGGTAAAAATTCGTTGTAAGACATATTCTTTCCTCCGTTATTTTTAACGGCATTTTCTACCGTCATAATTATATGATTTAATAATACAACTATTTATAGAGTAATTTTGTGATATTTTGTTAATAATTATTAAAAATATATCAAAAAGCGGCACTCCCACTGAGAGTACCGCTATATATTATTCTTCCTCGCGGATAGTCTTAACGCCGAAAACAAAATATACCACATGGCACACCCAAACCACTGCCACTGTTCTGCCTGCGCTCTGTCACGGAGCACTTTGAGTATCACCGCTTCGTTAAGGCTGTCAAGATCGCTTGTCGGCTCGTCAAGTATAGCGAACATCTTGTCCCTTGCCGCCATGCCGTTCATTGCAACGTGAAAAAAAGTTGCCCGATCTTCTCATTGGTATGAAAAAAATCAGCCGAGAGCATCCAACACACAGTACAGCCTTTATAGCTATTTAGGGAAATATAGAGTAAATTCTGCACCCTTGTCAACCTCGCCATATGCTTCTATCCTGCCACCATGACGCTTTATTATGCGGTCTGCTGTGGCAAGTCCAATGCCGCTTCCCTCGTATTCTTCGTCAAGATGAAGCCGCTGAAAAACACCGAAAAGCTTGTCAGCATATGCCATGTCAAAACCTGCACCATTATCTCTGAAGGATATTACCACATAGCTCTCGTCAGGTATTGCAGACACTGTTATAACAGCGTTCTGCCTGTGGCGGGTGAATTTGAAAGCGTTCGTCATAAGGTTTTTCACAAGCATTCTCACCAGCACATCATCACCGCTTATTTGCGGCAAACTGCCCTCGATAAGAGTTATGTTTCGCTCAGGCTCAGCGGACTTGCACTCGTCGAAGATATCCCTTACTAATTCATTCATATCAAGCGTTTCATATTCAGGCTCGATACTGCACATTTTTGAGAAACTCAGAAGCCGTTCTATCATTGTGATAAGCTTTGCAGTCTTACCCTCTATCATTGAAGCTATCTTCAATGCGTCCTCTGTGTTGCCTGCGCTTATGTCCTTTTTCAGCGTATCAGCCAACATCTGCGTAACATTCAGCGGCGAACGCAGGTCGTGAGATATTGCCGAGCAGAACAGACTAAGCTCATTGTTTGCCGCCTCAAGCTTTCTGCGTTTGCTGTATATTTCAAGGTGAGTTTTCACTCGTGCCAAAAGCTCCTCCTTTGTAAACGGCTTCACAACATAGTCACAGCACCCAAGCTCAAAGCCCTTTTTTATCATAGCAGGGTCGGATTCAGAAGTCATGAAGATAACAGGTATCTCCTTTGTTTCCTCATCAGATTTGAAATGCCTGCAAAGCTCCAGACCGTCCATGCCCTCCATTTTGATATCCAAAAGAACAAGGTGTGGCTTGCTCTTTTCCATCATTTTTAGAGCCGCCTTTGCACTTGTCGCCCCAAGCACCCTGAAGCCCTCATTTCGCAGGATAGTGCCTGCAAAGGCGATATGCTCAGGCATATCGTCAACAATAAGTATCTCCGCTTTTTCAAACATTTCATCACCGCCTTGCCTAAAAAATGCTATTCCGTCATGAGTCTTTGTACCTCGTCCTTGTCTGCAAGCTTTGTTTCGTTTGCATAGATTATCTCGCCCTTTTCCATTACATAAAGCTTGTTGGTGTTTTCAAGAACAAAGTCCAAATACTGCTCCACAAGAAGCACTGTTATGCCTTTCCACTCGTTTATTTTCTGTATCGCCGCTCCGATATCCTGAATTATTGACGGCTGTATGCCCTCTGTAGGCTCGTCAAGAATAAGTATCTTCGGTTCTGCTGCGAGGGCTCTTGCAATTGCTAACTGCTGTTGCTGACCGCCTGAAAGGTCGCCGCCCTTACGCTTTGCAAACTTCGGCAGTATTGGAAAAAGGTCATAGATATAGTCAGGCACTTTGCCCTTTCCGCCCTTTGGCTGCAATCCAAGCTCGATATTTTCCTCAACTGTCATTTGCGGAAAAATATCACGTCCCTGTGGAACATAGCCCATGCCAAGCTTAACACGCTCATAGACAGGCTTTTTGATGATGTTCTCCCCGTCAAATATTATCTCGCCTTTTGGGGTCTTTACAATGCCCATTATGCTTTTGAGAGTGGTGCTTTTGCCAACGCCGTTTCTGCCGATAAGCCCCACTATCTTTCCCTTTTCCACCTCAAAGCTGAGGTTTTCTATAACACGGCTCTCACCATAATATGAGTCAACGTTTTTCAAGCTTAGCATTTTACTCGCCCCCTCTTCCAAGATAAACAGCCTGAACGGTCTTGTCTGCAAGCACGTCGCTGATGTTGCCCTCCATGAGCATTTTGCCCTCGTGAAGCACTGTTACGATATCAGCTGCCTGCTTTACAAAATCCATATCATGCTCGATAACGATAATGGTGCAATCCTTTTTTATCTCCTTTAGTATCTCGCCAGTGCGGAAAGTTTCGGGCTTACCCATGCCTGCGGCAGGCTCGTCAAGCATTATTATCTCAGGCTTCTGCACAAGCTGCATCGCTATCTCAAGCCACTGCTTCTGACCATGAGCAAGACTTCCTGCACGTTCTGACGCTTTATCCTCAAGTCCCACACGTTCAAGCGTGGAACGAATACTTTCCATATCCTCCTTTGAGGGCTTTTTGAAAATAGAATCAAGTATGCCCTTGTGACCCTTTAGGGAGAGTATCATGTTCTCCTCCACTGTGAGGTTTACGAACACTGACGGCACCTGAAACTTTCTTCCCACACCCTCTCGCACTATCTTATATTCTTTCATGCCTGTGAGCCTTACGGCTTCTCTGCCCTTGGGGTGGAAAATAACAGTGCCGGAGGTGGGCTTTGTCTTTGCACAGATTATGTCAAGAAGCGTGGTCTTTCCTGCGCCGTTGGGTCCGATAAAAAAGTGTATGCTGTTGCGCATGACCTTTGTTCTCACCTCTGTGAGGGCGTAAAAGCCGTCAAAGGAAACGGAAATATTGTTTATTTCAAGAACAACATCATTTGTCTTTGTAGCTGTAGCCATTTTACGCCGCCTCCTTTGCCTTGTCTTTGCCCTTTGTTTTAAGCCTGCGGAAAAGTGCTGGGAGCTGTTCGCTGACGATTCCAACAATGCCGCTCTTGAAGAATATGATAGTCACGCAGAACACTGCGCCAATTATATACTGCCATATCTCAACCATGCTTCCTGAGCTGAGGTTATACTCGCAAAGATTTATAAGAAATGCACCGATAACAGCACCTATTATCGTTCCTCTGCCGCCAACAGCTACCCATATGACCATTGTGATAGAATATGAAATAGTCATTTGTGACGGAGTAATGCTTCCGTTGAAGTTTACAAAAACTGCACCTGCGATACCAGCCAGTGTCGCAGACAGAACATAGATAAAGTTCTTATATGCGCTTACCTTATAGCCTGAGAAATATGTTCTGTTCTCGCCATCTCTGATAGCGATAAGAAGCTTGCCGAACTTGCGGCTAACAAGAAATCTTGACAGTGCAAAGATAAGGGTCATAAGAATAAGCGCAAGATAATAAAGCTTGAACATCTCGTTTCGGTGAAGATTGCCCTTTATGCTTCCGAAAATGGTCTTTATCTCTGTGATACCCACGTTTCCGTTCGTATAGGAAGAAAGTGCGATAAAGATAGAATAAGCCGCCCATGTGAGTGCCTGTGAGATGATAGAGAAATAAACGCCCTTTACTCTGTTTTTAAAGATAAAATATCCGATAATAAACGCCACCACTGAGGGTACTGCTATAATAAGGATAAGGGTCAGAGCAAAGGAGTTGAAAGGCTTCCAGATAAGAGGAAGTTCATCAAGTCCGCCTATGTGCATGAAGTCTGTTATCTTGCCCCCTGTTTCTTGAAGCTTTAGATACATTGCCATGCAGTATCCGCCAAGGGCGAAGTAAAGTCCGTGACCAAGGCTCAGGATACCTGTATAGCCCCATATAAGGTCGATACCCATTGCGGCAATGGCCAACGCCATACATTTGCCGAGAAATATCACTGTAGATGAGCCAGAGAGCATTCCGGCGTTAAGAAGCAGCGGCATGATGCCAAGTATTATTGCTATTATAAGGAAGCTTATAGCAGCTCCCCTCTTTTTGAAAAATCTGCTTAGTTTCATTGACCGAAACACCTCCCTTACTCGTCAAGATTTCTGCTCTTGATAACGAAAAGTCCCTGCGGACGCTTCTGCAAAAAGATAATAACGATAAGCAGAACAATAGCTTTTGCGATAGTTGATGAAGTATAATTCTCTGTGAAAATGCTTGCAGAGCCTATTATTACAGAGCCGATAGCAGTGCCGAGAAGTTTGCCGACGCCACCGAGAACAACTGCCATAAAGCTGTTTACTATGTAGCTCTGACCTACAGTCGAGTCGATAGAACCAAGAAGCGCCACTGAACAGCCTGCGATACCGGCAAGACCTGAGCCGATAGCAAAGGTAATGTTATCCACCTTGCGTGAGTTTATGCCCATACATTTTGCCATTGTTCTGTTTTGCATAACAGCTCTCATCTGCTTGCCGAAGTTTGACTTATACATGATAAACCACACCAGAAGCAGACAAAGTGCCACAAGAAGAATGATGAAAAGTCTGTTGTATGAGAATGTACAGCCGCCTATCTTTATTCCACCGTTTAAGAATGACGGTGCTGTTACGTTTACACCCTGTGTGCCGAAAATGCTTCTTGCCGCCTGCTGTAAAATAAGGCTTATGCCCCATGTTGCAAGCAAGCTGTCTATCTCTCGCCCGTATAATCGGGAGATGATAAACTTTTCAAGCAAGCTTCCAAGAATGAACGTCACGCCGAATGCGGCAGGGATTGCAACAAAATAATAAACGTCACGAATGCTTTCGGGACAGTATTTTACGAATATCTGCTGAACGACATATGTTGTATATGCGCCTATCATCACAAACTCTCCGTGAGCCATGTTTATGACCCTCATAAGTCCGAAGGTTATTGCAAGGCCGAGAGAAGTAAGAAGTATGATAGAGCTAAGGCTTACGCCGTTGAACATAGTGTTTATAAAACGATCCATAGATTTTTGCCACGTCCTTTCGTGTCCTTAATAATGCACAGCCAAATTACTGACTGTGCATTAAAGGATACTTACAGAGGATTTATTATGAAATATGCTTATTCAAGAGGCTGGATTCCTGCCTTAACTGCCCAATCATAAGTTGAGAGATATGGGTCCGGAGCAACAGGATCAGTTGCGTAGATCTCGTTGATAAGTCCGTCGTCGCCCACCTGACCGATCCTTACAGGCTTTACAAGGTGGTGGTTGTCGCCCTGGATAGTTACAGTGCCTTCCGGTGCATCAAAGGATATCTCGCCTGACTCGACTGCCTTGATAACGTCCTCAGGCTCAAAGCTGTCTGCCTTTTCGCAGGCTGCTTTCCAAAGATAAACTGCGTCATATGCAGCTTCCGCAGGGTCAGATGTCACTCTGTTCTCACCGTATGCGTCTTTATATGCCTTAACAAATTCCTTGTTCTTTTCTGTGTCTGTTGTCTGATAATAGTTCCATGATACCATGTGACCCTTTAGGATATCAGCACCGATAGTAGCGACCTCTTCCTCTGCGATAGAGAATGACATTGTCATGTAGTCACTGCTTGTATAGTTCTTTTCAGACATCTGCTTGAAGAATGAAACGTTGCCTGTTCCGTTAAGAGTGTTGATGATAACGTCAGGCTTTGCAGCTTCGATCTTTGAGATGATAGCGGCAAAATCTGTCTGATCCATATCTGCATACTCTTCGCCAACGGCTTCCGCACCCTTTGCTTCAAGCTGTGCATTGATTATCATGTTCGCTGTTCTTGGAAAAACGTAGTCAGAGCCGAGAAGGAAGAATTTCTTATAGCCCTGATCAAGCAGATAGTCGATAGCAGGAACGATCTGCTGGTTTGGTGCTGCACCTGTGTATACGATATTTGATGAGCTTTCCATGCCCTCATACTGAACAGGATACCAAAGAAGTGAGCCGTATTCCTCAACGATAGGCTTAACAGCCTTTCTTGATGATGAAGTCCAGCAACCGAAGATAGTTGAAACGCCCTCGCTGTCAATAAGCTTTTCAGCCTTTGTTGCGAATGTTGACGGCTCGGAAGCTCCGTCCTCCTCGACGTATTCTATCTGCTTGCCGTTTACACCGCCTGCGGCATTTATCTCCTTGATAGCAAGCACCTCAGCGTCACGAACTGACTTTTCACTGATAGCCATTGAGCCTGTGAGGGAGTGAAGAAGTCCTACCTTAACTGTGTCGCCGTCGCCGCTGCTTGAGCCTCCTCCTGAACCGCAGGCTGTGAGCATTGTTGCCGCCAGAGCCGCTGCCGAAAGCACCGCTAAAAATCTCTTCATTCTTGTCTTTTTCATAGTGTTTTCCTCCAATTCATTTTACTGTTTTCTTTTACTTTCCTATAAAAACCTTTCATAAGCGGGCGACCAAAGGTCGCCCCTACAACTTGCAAAGCAATAAAAAATTGGCTCTCTGCCCTAAAGGATATTTTTCCTTTGCAGATAAACCAACTTCATTGTTGTGATATTAAGTTTTTTACCTAAAACAGACCAAGCTGTTTAAGCGCCTTATCATTTTCTGCTGTACCCTTTTTGGTGAGGATATCATCACCAAGCTTTATCTTCAGATACTGAATGATAAGCTCCGTGCATTTATCCATTCCCATACGGTCAGAATTAAGGGTCATATCATAAAGCACCGGATTTGTCCACGTTTCACCGCCTGTGTAATACTTGTAGTAATCGGCACGATAGCGGTCGGTCTGATAGATCATTCTGTGGGCTTCTTCCTCGGTGACGCCAAGGCGTTCAATAACATTTTTTACGCAGAAAGCTCTTGGAGCTTCTATATACACGCTTACGGTGTTGTCATAGTCACGCAGCAGGTGATTTGCACATTTTCCAATGATAATGCAGGATTGCTGCTTGGCAAGCTCCTTGATTATCTTCGCCTGAATATTGTAAAGATTAACGTCAGAAATGAAGCTCTTGTCCGTCGGCTCAACGATATCGTCCTTATTTGCAGACTTCATAAGCCTTTTGATAAGGTGGTAGCCCCTCAGCTTTTCGTCCACCTGAAAAAACAGATCCTTGTTTATTCCGCTGTAGTTTGAAGCCATGCTGAGTATCTGGCTTTCATAGCAAGGTATCCCAAGCTGTTTTGAAAGAGCAAGTCCGATCTGCTTTCCTCCGCTTCCAAAGCCTCTTGCTATGGTAATAACGAAATTGTCCATTCCTATCACCTCCTGTGCTTATAGTATAGCACAGGGGTCAAAAGATAAAAACACTAAAAATCAGAGAAAACCCTATATTTTTCAGACAAGTCACAATGATTGTTTATATTGTGCAGGGGAAACGCCAGTTATCTCTTTGAACACCTTTGTGAAATAGTCTGCACTGGAATAGCCAAGCTCCTCGCTTATCTCATAGGCTTTCATGCCGCTTTGCCGCAGAAGCTCTTTGGCGTATTCTATTTTCACAAGGGTGCTGAATTTGCTGAAGCTTTCTCCTATCTGCCGTCTGAAAAGCTTACCGAAATAGTCACGGCTGAAGCCGAAATGCTCCGCCGCCTGCTCAACTGAAATATCCCGACAGCTTGTATTTGAAAAATATGCGCAGATATCCTGAGTAAAGCTGTCGTCACTACTTTTGCCCACGGCTTCAAGTGCCGAAAGCACATAGTCGGAGCAGGTGTTTTCAGCCTTCTTCTCTGCAAGCTTTTCGCTCACACGTCTTAGCATATCCCAAAGCTTTTGCTCGTTGACGGGCTTTAAAAGATAGTCGAACGCTCCAAGCACAAGCCCTTTTCGTGCATATTCAAACTCGTCATAGGAGCTTATGAAAGCCACTGCCACATCTATGCCAAGCTCGTTTATCTTTCCAAGAAGCTCTATGCCGTCAATAAATGGCATTCTTATATCCGTCAGCACAAGGTCAAAAGCTTCGGCTTTAAGCGCCGCAAGAGCGTCCTTGCCGTTTGACACCTCCTTTGCTATAACAAAGCCGCATTCTTTCCACACCGACATTCGTGAGTAGATAAAGCGCATATCTGCGTCGTCCTCTGCCAAAAGTATCTTATACACACTTGTCACCTCCATAAATCCTCAGACTGTGTGATGCTGAGAAGGTCGTATCTGTTTATGTATTCTTCAAGCTGCCTGAATTTCGTCTTTTCCATGCACTCTTTAAACTCTGCCCTGTGCTGTTGAAAATATTCCGCCGTAGAGATATCAAAGGCTTTGCAAAGGTCTAACAGTCCTTTTACAAGCTGTGAGTTTTTCTGGCTCTCTGCATTTTGCACCATGCTGTCATCATCAAGCTGCAAAAATTCTTTAAGCCTGCTCTCAGCCTTTTCCCACTGCTCCTCAAAGTCTTTTGTATCAGCATTTTGCGGTGCATCAGATTTGAGAGTATCGCTTAGCGCCTTTGCACTTTCATGAAGCTTTCTGCAGCAGAGATTGCCCGAAATCCCTATAACGTCATGGAGTATAATCCGTGCGTTCATATAGTTTCCCGCTTCGATATGCTGGCAGATATATTTATGGTCGCTTCCGTGTTCGGAAATAAAGTGCTTTATTATGTCAAAAAGTATGCTTTTGCTTCCGCCCAAGGCGTCAAGGCAGGCAACCCAATCGAACACCTCGTCACCCTGCTCTGTAGCTTTTTCGGGCATTTCACGCCTTATGTGCAAATGCTTGTATATCATTTTTCTAAGATCATCAGGTCGGAAAGGCTTCGAGATATAGCCGTCCATGCCCGCTTCATAGGCTTTTTGCTCTATGCCCGAAACAACGTCGGCGGTGAGAGCGATTATTGGCGTAAGTCCGAAATCTGGAAGCTCTCTTATGTGTCTTGCAGTTTCATAGCCGTCCATATCAGGCATATGCAGGTCAAGAATTATCATATCAGGGCTGTGGCTATTGCAATATTCTATAGCCTTTGAGCCACTGTCGGCGGTATCCACCTGCAAGCCGTATGTGCCTAATATCTCACTTTCGATATCAAGGTTCACACTGTTGTCGTCCACCAACAAAATGACAGCCTTTTCAACAGGCACGCCCTGAGAAGTTTTGTTTTCGCTCTGCACCTGTGACGGCTCTGCAATATCAAATGGCATAAGAAAACTAAAGCACGAGCCTTTTCCAAGCTGAGATGTAACCTCTATGCTGTATTTACCGCCGCTTGCCGCCTTGACGATAGATTGCGAGATAGGAAGCCCCAGACCTGTTCCGCCGTGACGTCTTGTCACTCCTGCGTCGCTTTGGATAAAAGGCTCAAAAATGCTCTCAAGCCTGTCCTGCGGTATGCCCTCCCCTGAGTCAGAAACGCTGAACATGATAACAACGCTTCTGCTCCTTGTTTCCTGACATTTACAGTTAAAGACCACCTCGCCACTATCCGTGAACTTCACCGCATTTCCAATAAGATTTACAAGCACCTGCCTTAATCGCAAAGGGTCGCCGCAGACGAAATTCGGCATATCCCCCGATATATCAAGGCGCAATGGGATATCCTTTGCTATGGCTGTGCTTTCCATTATGGAATAGGTGTCGCTTATAAGCTTCACAAGGTCAAAATCTGTATATTCGAGCTGCAAGCTTCCCGACTCTATTTTGGAAAAGTCAAGAACGTTATTGATAAGCCCAAGGAGATTTTCCGAAGCTGTGTTTATATTGGTGCAATATCTCTTCTGAGTATCATCAAGGCTGGTATTTGAAAGCATATAAAGATAGCCTGTGATAGCATTAAGCGGTGTGCGAAGCTCATGGCTCATTTGGGCAAGAAAATCACTTTTTGCGCTGTTCGCCCTGTCTGCTTCTTCTTTAGCCTGCCGCATTTGCACCTCGGCTGTTTCACGCTTTTTAAGCTCGTTTTGCAGTATTTGCGAAAGGCGGTTGAAAAGCTCGCCAAAACGAAAAAGCTCATACGCTCCCTTTGGTGTCACACGAACGTTTGAAAGGTCAAATTCGGCAGAATTTTCATTACGCTTTGAAAGGCTCTCAGAATAGTCGTTTATAGGTCTGACATAAAGGCTTTCAAAAACTATCAGCACTATGCCCACAATAACAAGCACGCTCACCGAACACACAAGCTGTATCACCAGTGCAGTTTCACGTCCTGCGGCAGCGCTTTCCACCTCTGCGTCAAGACGTTTATTAAGAGCCTGACGAAAGCGTTCTATAGGCGACATTATCATGGTTTTAGAATCATTATAAAAGCTGTCATAAAGTATCTCACGAGAGCGCTCTTTCATTTCATCAGGGCTAAGGCCACTGTATTCCTCAGGCAGGGGCGTATTCTCCACAATGGAAACATACTCCGCCAATCTGCCGCCCTTGCTGTCACCAAACTGTTTCGCTGTTATGCCTTTTGCAGTGAGCATAAGCTTCATTGACACTGTTTCGGTCTTTATGAGAGTATCAGAATACTTTTTGGCTTCCGCAAGAAGCGCAGTTTCGTTCTCAGGAGGGTCAAGGGCGGAAAGGCTGTTTATAACACGGTCACGAGTCTTTTCCTCATAGACCTCATACCAATAATTATAAAGGTGTTCGATATCCCCTGTTACGGAGAATTTTCTAGCTTCATCGGTAAGATAATCGGAAGCGTCCGCAAGCTCCTGTCCAAGATCAGAAAGCTCTCCCCTGTTTGATTGTGCGGTATTTTCTCTGTCGATACACTGGGTCATATATCTGCTGCTCATTAAAGTAAGAGCCGTAATAAGAAGAAACACCACAACTGCACAAATTGTGATATTGCGGCTTTTGAGCGCACTTCTGCCCTTCTTTTCATTGACTTTCACAGAAAACACCCCCACAAAAAATAAAAAACGCCCCGTGAAAATTACACGGAGCGTCATTGCCCTTAAATTATTACCTAAAAATTATATCATATTTTTGCAGTTTTGTCAACTGTTGTGGAATTCAAGCTATTTCAACTTCTGTGGAATTTTATTTGCCCGAAGATCATCTTGAGCTTCATTATCAAGCATCGCTACCAATAAACCGCTATCAGTAAAATATAGCTTAAATTTATTGTTATCATAATTCCCTTTCAAGGGTAATTCAGGAAAGCCTAAACAGTAACACACATTTATGATTCCGGCATTGTCAAGCCGATTACTGCACTGCCTCTGCGATAGTTACTGCCACATTTCCTACTTTTGTGAGATCCGTGACGTCCGATGAAAGCCCACCGCTGAGGGTGAGATCTGTGCTTATTGTGAGAATTTCGTCATCGACAGCCTTGTTTTCAGCTGTTGGTATTGTGACTTCATCATATGTAAATTCGCCCTTTACCAAGCTGTATTTATCAAGCGGCTCATATTTAAAATCAACGTCGATATCCCTATTTGAATGGTTTGTAACGCTTATATCATTACCTTTTGCAGACCATTTGCCCTTTGTGTCGATATCATATTCATGAGTTTTTTCATTCCAAGTCTTTGTTCCGCTCACATTGTATGTGAACTCCATTTCGCCCCACACAACGTCGGCACTGATAGTTTTTGAAGTCTTGATATCCTCAACATACTTTGCCTTTACAGTGATATTTTTTTTGATGTTTCCGTCATCAGCCTCCGCTGCAAACGCCGCCGTGCTGAGTGTTGCCACAAGTGCTAATGCCATTGTGATAGAAATTGTCTTTTTCATAAGTGAGTTCTCCTTTTTTATAATTGATTTTTATTACTTACATCTTTGGTGCGTCGCCTATCCCGTCCCACCTGCCGTCAAGTCCAATATATCGTCCGTCAATAGTGGTGTTCTTTGCTATTGAGCCGTCTCCGTCAAAATAGTACCAATCGTCATCCACTTTGACCCAATCTTTATACAATTTGCCGTCAGCATAAGAATAATACCAATCGTTTCCACCACCATTGTTGCTGCCTGTGAGCACCTTGCCGTCTTCGTCGGCATAATACCATTCTTCTCCGCCGTCCTTAAACCAACCTTTCACCATATTGCCGTCTTTATCAAAATAGTACCAATCACCAGTGTCCTCATCCTTTACCCAGCCAGTTTCCCTATAACCAAGTCGAAAATAATACTTTGTGCCGTTCACGTTTGCCCAGCCGTGAGGATAGACATTCACTGTAATAGTGCCAACGGTCATGCTTTCAAAATGCTCTGTCGGTTTACCTGACAAAGTAAGTTTGCTGTTTCGGCTTTCTGAAATAGGCACTATTAGCTCACTGCTTGAAAATCTGCCTTTTATCTCCTCCATGCCCGTTGCGTTGGCATACGAGAATTTTGCTTCAACGCATACATTACCATTGTTTTTAACAGTAAAATTTCCGCCGCTGTCAGACCAACCGCCACCTTTATATGAGTGGGTCTCAGGATCCCACTGCTCGTCTGTATAGGTAAACTCCAAAGAGTCCCAAGTGATGTCGATGCTCACCTGCACTTTTGAGTCAGAATTATCCGCAGATGCAGAAACAGGCACTAACAACGCCGTGGCAATTCCCATAGCTGCAAAAAAAGCTTTTATCTTTTTATCCATATTTCACCTCTCTTCATCTGACATTATGACAGCCGCCATAGTGTCCACCATTGCTTTCTAAACTTTTTTAGTATCATAGTTCATCGTCTACAGAAACACTTTCGCTGAGTTTTTCTATCATCGTCATACTGTTTTCTATTATTCTCATTTTCATTGTTTAACAAACATCTCTAATTAACAGCATGAATATTTATAATAATTATCTATGATTCTTAACAAAAAGTCAATAATATTTGCACAAACGGCAAAAAAGTTGCACAAGCGGTAGGTGATTTGGTGTACGGAAAGCAAACCCTCCCACAGAAACAATTCCGTGGGAGGATTATTATATCGAATATTTAATTTTCTCACTCATCGTCCTCTCCCACAGCCGAAAGCTTTTTATATCGGCGGTGTTCGATTATCTGCTGTTTGTGCTGTTCAAAATACTCGTCATATCTGTTTCTGCCAAACTTTGCTATCAGCTTATGATTATAATTCATAAGTTTGGCCGTAAATTCATCACTATCAGCGTAATACAAATTAAGAAAATCATTATGATCATATCTTTGACCCTTTCGGTCAAAGTCAAGCAGGTCAAGAAGCATTGCGGCATTAAAATCTATTTTCAGATCCTTATGGCTAAGGTTTTCTGCCTTTTCATCACCCACCATATAAACATGGTATAATTCTGAGTCGGCAATAAATCTGTATTCATAGCCACCCTCTTTATTCTTTAATGAAGCGGTGATAATTGCTTTTTTACTCTTGATATCATTATTGAAAAGACCCTTTATACGGCTGAGCAAACGATATGTTTCATAAAACTTCTTCTCTTTTATATCTCCACGAAGAATATTTTCCTCAGAATCCTCCTTGCTGAAAGACTTATTTCCGGCTTCGCTTTCAAACAATGCCTTTGCCGCAACAGCGTTCCAATAATTTTTCACATATACGCCCTGACCATTGTCCTGATCCTGCTCTACTCTGAAATATCCGCCCTCGGGATAAATAGAAAAGGTCGTTTTGTCAAGCTTTTGCGAAAGGCTGTGCCTTTTTGCAGTGGCAGCAGCACCACGGATGCTGACGATAATAACGTTTCCAACTATTCTTATAATGCCTATGGCAAGATTGGCGGCTATCACAAAAGGCAGGATAAAGCCCCATGTAATAGCAAAGGTCGCACGCAGAGCAATAAGGATTATCCACAAAGGTCCCCATATGGTCATACCTAGATCGACCTCATATTCCTCACGGGTCATCTCATCTTCAAGGAGAACAACTTTTGAAAAATTATTATACACAGAACCAAACACATTGAAGCCCTTTCGCCCTATCCTGAACGGAAAGCCTGCCGCAAATATCCAGCAAAGCACGCCTGAAATAAGTGCAGTGAGCCAATAATATTCAAAATATTTTGCCTGCTTGAAGCTTATCTGCTTGTTCAGGACTTTATTCACAGGCTTTTGCAGTGGAGTCACTTTACTAAATATATTTTTCAGGCTGTTATCAATATCAGTATACGAAGCCTTTTCACCGTCTTTGACAACGCCAAAGGCGCTTCCCACTGTAACGGTCTGCTTTGAGTTTTCAGCTATGTACTTATCATATCTGTCATCGTTTCCTGCGATCTTAGGTATAGCAAAGGTCACAATGACAAGTGTGATCACAAGTATCACAAACTGCATCAGGGCTGTAACAATGTTTTTCATTTTCCATATGTTCCTTTCAAATATGATCTTCTAAATACATTATAATATATTGGAAGGGATTTGGCAAGAAGTATCATAAGAATTTTTCGCCATCATAAAACAAAAAAGAGCGACTGAAAAGATATCAGTTGCCCTTTAGTTTACAAAAAAACGATCATTATCGAAATAGCAATTGCGATCCCATAACTATCATCCAGATATACGCACCGCTTTTGTCAATGATTCATAATAGCAGGTGATCGTTTTATGCTTATCCCCAAAAAACATTTACTCTTTCCTTTCTCATTATCGTTCTATTTTGAACCATTACAACATATTCTTCATTATCAGTCAGAAAAAAACCAGCGAAGAAGCAATAATGGTTTATTAGGTATCGCAAATTTATTAAAGCGAAACAAAATGCTCTGCGGAATCACACTCTCCGCAGAGCATTTTGTTTTAGTATAACTTTCCGTTTTTCTTGTAACCACCGTCAGCCTCAGAATATTTAAGGCACATAAACTGCCACTTGTAATTCCATTGTGGACTGTCATAGACCTTTTCTCCGACTTCCAGCAGATAAGTCACTCCGTCTATCTTTATCTCGCCCCAGAAGTGCTGTCCTCCGCCCTGACGGTTGCCCATAACAAGGTTTGCGTCATAGCCGAGATAAACCATCATTTCCACCAGTGCGCCATTGTAATCAGAACATTGACCTTCTTTGTAAACAAAGATATTCTTGCTATGCGAGCCTGTCGGTATCCTGCCATATTTCAAATTCTTTCTTATCCAGTCCGCAGTATATTCGACCTTCTTTGCCGCCGACCAATCTTTCTTGAAATGCTTTGAGGCAAAGTTTTTAAGTATCTTCTTCTCCTCTGCTGTAAGAGTGTGCGTCGAGGTCTTTGTTTTCTTACCCTGAACGTTGTAGATCTTATAAGTGCTGTGGCTCTTTTTTGTTGCCGCATTAAGTCTTGAAACAGTGTTTATCTTGCATTGGATACCCGTCCAGTTGCTGTAAACCACCTTTCCGTTTATGGTCTTATAAGCCCTCATTTTGAAGTGATAATTCTTTAAACCTGAAAGGTTTGATTTTGTATAAGAGGTCGTGCTGTTCCTTGTTATCTTCTTGAGCTGAACATAATCGTTATAGCAATCCTTTGGCATACTATAATAATCGTTATGTGGGATAGTCCACTCATCGCCCTTGCACCAGTATATCTGATATCCATCAGCCTTTTTGTTCTTCTTCCAGCTTATTGTGACTTTCTTATTATAAGCCTTTACCGTCATTTTCGGAGCGGATAACTTTGTGTTGCCTTTTACTGTTATATAAGGGCCGGTCTTAGAGTTGTATTCAAGCTTTACGGCATAAGTATAACTCGTTGCCTCTGAAAGCTTCTTGTCAGTATAGCTTGTGGAACTCGTGACCGTCAGACGCTTGTAGGTCTTTTTCTTTGGATCATAGCGATAAACCCTGTATTTGCAATTGCCGATCTTGTTCCAGCTAAGCTTTACAGAAGTGGTAGAGTCAGCGGTAGCCTTAAATCCCTTTGGCTTTCCAAGGACGATCTTGAATGTTGTCGAAACAGGATACCTGCTTTCGTAGTTTCCGCCAAGAGTAACAACAGCGGTCGCTGTGCCTACATTTGTGTTATTGTAATATGTTACAGTATAGTCAGAACTCTTGATCATATTTCCGTCCGCCTTGACAAAAAGGCTCGGTCTGACAGCGTTGCCAGTATAATCCACATCAGCTATCTTTAGTATCTCGACCTCAGAAACAGCTTTTGGGCTGATAGTGAAAGGCACTGTCACATATCCTGTATAGCCGTTCATGCCTGCTATGGTCATATAGCCTGTTCCGGCATTCACATTGTTTGTATATGATACATTATAATCAATGCCACACCTTAGCACCGCACCATTAACTGTAACAACAGGTGCAGGAGTCTGAGCGTAGCCCGTGTAGGTGCAGCTAGTATCCACAGAAATATTCTCGCTGGATATTTCAGCCTCTACAACGCTATACTCAAAGGAATCAGTTCCATTAAAGTTGCCGATACCTTTAATATAAGCATAATGCCAGCCAAGCTCGCCACAGTCATCCTCATATTCGATCTCATAGTCAACGCCCTCAGCAAGCACAATATCATTGTATGTAACAATAGGTTTTGGCTGAACAGGTTTACCGGCACAATAGCTCTGCTCATACTCGCAGTCGATATTCGCACGGTAAATATCAGTTGGCACGATATTGAAATTCTTTGTAAAGCTTCCTGTGTAATTACCTATACCAGTGAAAGTAGCCGTCGCTGTACCTACGTTTATGTTGTTCTCATAAGTAACAACATAGTCCTCGTCCTCAGTGAGCCGGTAATAGTTGTTGCTGTCCATAAGAGAATAGCCATAAAGCGTCTTTTCCGTGCCGTCATACGTCTGATCGCCTTCATACCAACTGTTATACATATCCTCAGTCAACTGAATGGCTTCATCGTTCTCCGACGTATAAAGACCGACTTCCTCTCCGCCAGCAGGAATTTGCTCCTCTGCCTCAGCTCCGAAGCATACCACTGCACTTTGCAGTGCAAGACACACTGCCACTGCCGTCGTAAGCGTCCGCTTAAATAACTTCATATTATTTTTTCCTTTCCACTATAATTTTCTCACATATTACTAATTTTATCACAAAGATGTGACAATGTCAAGATAAAATACAACAAATAGAAAGCCTCATGACATTCATTTAGATCGTGAAGTGGAGGATGCAAAATACGGTGATACCACACAAGAATAAGGAGGTCTGATTATGATCTCTGAATTTGTACGAGAACAAAAAAAGATATATTCCGACGGCTTTATAGAATCAATATAAAGGAAATTTTATATCGGTATATATGCTCAACGCAGCATATATACCGACTTTTGTTTCAAAAAGTTTCTTAATTTTCTGAAACTTAAAAGCAGAGTTTTGTGTACATACAACATATTATACTGCATATGTGATAAAAATTAGTCATATTGTTCAATTAATCTACGAAAAATTGTGCTAAAATACGAAAATTATTTGTGTAAACGTTTTACTTAAATATTTAAGTTGACTTATTTTACTTTTAATAATATAATGTTTTACGTTGACAGAGTTAAGGCAGCAACACACGAGGATAATGCAGTGCTGCCTTAGAATACCGGTATTTAAAAAATAATTGTATAAGAGGAGCTTTTTATGGTACAGAACAAAACTTTTTCTGCAAAGGCATTACAGACTTTTGTTGCTGTAATGTTTGCCGTAATAACCTGCTTCGGTTTTATGACAACACCGACCGCAGAGGCGGCATCAGGATTTTATGTAAGCGGTACTAGTATCTATGACGCTAGCGGAAACAAGTTCGTTATGCGTGGCGTGAACATTGCTCATGCATGGTACACAGAGAAGACTGAAACTTCTATCAAGGGTGCTGCAAACAACGGCGCAAATACCGTAAGAGTCGTACTTGCAAACGGCTCAAAGTACACAAAAACAAGCGCACAGGAAGTAAAGAACATCATAAGCTGGTGCAAGTCAAACAAGCTGATATGCATTCTTGAAGTACATGACGCAACAGGCAGCGACAGCACTTATGATCTTAACAAGTGCGTTGACTACTGGAAGGAAATGAAGAACGTTCTCAGCGGTACTGAGAAATATGTTATCGTAAACATCGCAAACGAGTGGTGCGGCACATGGAACGGAAGCGCATGGGCTGACGGCTACAAGTCTGCTATCCAAGCTGTAAGAAACGCAGGCATTACAAATATGCTTATGGTAGACTGCGCAGGCTGGGGACAGTATCCTGACAGCATCAAGGATTACGGTAAGTCTGTTTTCAACGCAGACTCACAGAAGAACACCGTATTCTCCATTCATATGTATGAATACGCAGGCGGAAACGCGTCAACTGTAAGAAACAACATTGATAACGCACTCAACATCGGTGTGCCTGTTGTTATCGGCGAGTTCGGCGGTCAGCACACAAACGGCGACGTTGATGAGGCTACTATCATGAGCTACTGCACAAGCAAGGGCGTAGGCTATCTTGGCTGGTCATGGAAGGGCAACAACTCTGACATGAGCTACCTCGACATTGCAAACTCATGGGACGGCTCAAGCCTTTCTTCATGGGGAAATACACTTATCAACGGCTCAAACGGAATTAAGGCAACTTCTAAGACCTGCTCAGTTTACAGCGGTTCAGGAAGCTCTTCCGGCGGTTCTTCTTCAGGAACTTCAACAGATTCCAACGGCGGAGTTCTCGGACTTGACGGAACATATTACATCAAGAGCGCACTCAGCGGCAAGTATCTTGACGTATACAAGGCAAAGGCTGACAACGGCACAAACGTTCAGCAGTACAGAGGTACAGGCGGAAACAATCAGAAATTTAAGCTTGTAAGCGATGGAAACGGCTATTACACTATTTACACAGGTGCATCAAATTACAAAAGCTGTCTTGACGTATACAACTGGAGCAGGGACAATGGTGCTAACATCAACCAGTGGCAGTATCACGGCGGTGACTGTCAGAAATTCCAGCTTGTAAAGATCGGCGACGCTTATGCTATCAAGACAAAGATCTCAGACTGCTACTCATGCCTTGACGTTTACGAACAGAACACAGCTGACGGAGCAAACATTGACCAGTGGAGCTACTGGGGCGGAAAGTGCCAGCTTTGGTATCTTGAATCAACATCAGGTTCTTCCTCATCTTCATCTTCTTCAAGCAGCTCAGGCAGCAATTACAAATCGATCTTCTGGGGTTCTTCAACTGCTTCAGCATGGGGTCAGGCTGTTTCAGCAATGACTTCAAAGAATGGCGGAAGCTTCAACGCATATGACATTCAGTCAAACGGCTACTTCTACGTTGAATACTCAGGAACACAGAATCAGGTAGAATTTGTTCTTCAGAGCTGGTCAGGCGGAGCAGAGTGGGCAAAGGTTTCACCAAGCGAAACAGGCACAGCAAACGGACACTACTACGCAAAGTATTCTTACAACAACTGCAAGTCAGCATTCGACACTTCCGATTTCGGCGGAAAGCTGGATCAGATCCATGCAGGTGCAGCAAACGGCACAGTAACGATCTACTCTGTATGCTACTGCTGGTGATCTAAGATTTTTTCAGACTTCATACTGTTTCACAGCGGTATGAAGTCTTTTTTATGCAAAAAAGTTTTAACTGTACCTTTGATTTTCGTCCTTCAAAAAAATCAGAGCTTACTGTTATTTATGAGTTGCCTGTACGGATTGTTCGCTTTAAAATATCAGATGACAGCTATGAAGTAATTGCTACAAATTTATCTGAAGATCTTTTTTTCTCTGATGACCTTAAATACACCGTGGGGCTTAGATATTTTCACGCAATTTTATTTCTTGATTTTATTAGCTTAATGATATTGATAGAAAGCCATGCGAGTTTTTCTTAGATTGTTTGGATCTCTATCACGAATTTTCCTTCGGAGTTCACCTTCAGACGCAATGTCTTGACATATCTATTGCAAAAGTTCTCCATTTCTTTCATGGTAGCGGTCACTTTTGTGGCTTCATATATCTTGTGAGTAAGCTCCAGAGGGTTTTCTCCAATGAGTGATGGCAAATGCTTTTCAAGCTCTGCAAAGAGGACGGCACGTTTCAACTCCTCCGTGCCTGCGGTGCAGAAATCATCAATGGCACAATAATAGATGCCATGCTGTGCAAGGGCGTTTTTGATCGCCGTTCCACACTTCTCGTATTCGTACATAACGAGAAACTTTGCTTTTGGCAGGCTCTCGATAAGTCCCCAAAAGTCCGAATCACTTGACACAATAATAAAAGATGTTATCCCGTCACGGTAGAAGTCCGTGACTACACTTGCGGTCATTCGCACATCGACCAGTGACTTTCTGTCTGTCACTCGGTCGATCTCTATATGTTCAACGGGTATCTGCGTGAATTTGGAGAGCCAATCCCAGCCTGCGGTAGTGTTCGGATCGTCATATAGCGTGATCTTCTCGATCTTAGCAAGCTCCTCCTGATTCAAGCCTTTCAGAACACTATAAAGCTTGTATGGATCAGAGTTCTCACAATCGACAGCTATAGCTGTTTTCTCGGTGCTGTCGATAAAATTATAGATATTGTTTCGTGTTTCATCATCTGCGTCCCGATATTTCGTATAATCGGTGAAGCTGTCATTATGCTGACCGTAGATGATCTTCAAAAACTTACGGTCGGAATAGATGATGCTCCCGACTTCGGCAGGTTGCCAGTGAATATACATTTGAAATGGATAATGCTCGATGTTCGCCATGTACTTGGTGAACTCCTGCTTCATGACACCGTTCTTGTTGTATTTCGGAACAAAGAACAGATCTCGGATATACTCCCAATTCAGCCAATCGTAAAACAAATGAGAGCACTTGTCGATATTTTCATTGATGAGTCTTGTAAACTCCTGCATATACTTCTCTGAACGGCAATTCGCTTGGATAATGGTAAATCCCCATTTTTCAAGCTGTTTGATATTATCCTTATCGTACCATTCTATGTTATGCAAATTTTTGAGCTGAAACCGCATAAGATCATCGGTCTTTTTGAACTTCTGCATCAGTACTGTTCGCAGCTTACATAAATATCTTATTGTAGTAGCGTCTTTGTCGGCTTGGAGCTTCTCGATAAGCTCGGAACATTCACCGTAACTCACGGTCATAGCTGACATTCGGACGCCTATCATATAGGCTATAGTAGTAACTACCTCTTTTGTATCAACGGTCAAGGAAATCCCTCCTATTCATTTAATATGATCATCAATTGCCGTCATTATCCTGTTGAGCCGATTTTATCATGGTCTTGCTGATAGAGATTTCTGCGATCTCCACCCTTTTGATTTTCTTGTATAATACGCAGTTTACTAATTCTTCGTTTTCGTTATCCATTTCGATTCACCTCCGCTCTGCCCTATATCCTGATTATAGCACAACTGGCGGTATATTGCAACGCTATTTGTTTGCAAAAGGTTTACAGATTGACTTTTTCGGGGCGGTTTGGTATAATAAAGATAAATGAGAAAGTGATATAGCTTTCTCTGCTAAATCGGAATTTAGAGGAGTTGTGGCTTATGAATTTAAAAATGATACGTTTATCCAAACCAAATCCGGATAACCTGTTTTCTAACTATGAAAATCAATTAGAACCGCAGTATTTTTTCACATCCTCGGTTTCAAAGACCTTATTTGAAAATAGCCAAAGAACTTTATTGCAGATTTCTGAAGATGAAATACGGGATTATATCAACAATGATGATCTGTGTAATGATGAAGAGGGAATGTTCCCGAAACGATCGGTGCTTACAGGTGAGTGGTATATTAGGTCAGTATCATTTGAAGATGATATTCTTTCGATTGAAACAGCACTGCTTGGAACTGATCTTGGATATCCAGACGATTATTTGGGATTAGAATTGATATTTATTTATGATGATGAATCGAAAGAATTTGCTTTTGACGGGATAAACAGTTCTGCACTGTAAATTCTCATTTAGCTTAGTAACTGAATATACCCAAACACGGATAACCGTCCTCATCAGACGGCTATCCGTTTCTTATTCCGCATACCCACAAAAAGAACGCAAAAACATTACGGCAAATATCTGAAGTCAAGAAAAAACAAAAGCCTATCAAACAACGTAGATACGCTATTTGATGGGCTTTTTTGCGTGGCGGAACTTCTGAATTTTGGGTCATAGCATATATGGCGTAACAACGTCTGGAAAAATCAGCAAATAAGGTTTATTCTACTGTATTTCCCCTCTCTCCTCCACAAACTCCACCAAACACATATCCTCCACAGCTATCCTAGTCTTGTCCATAAAAACAAGCTCATTGGTGTAGCCGTCATAAATTCTCACTATGCCTGTCTTGGTCTGATAGCTGCCACCACTTTTTCTCTTATCGGGAACAAAATATGTCACCCTTATCTCAGGACGTTCGTCAAACATATCAAGCAGACGGTTGAGATCATCATTGAGCCTGTTTACCTCGTCCTCGGTCAGCTCCTCCCTGATTTCGGTGTATCTTGCGGTTTCATCAACAGCGGCGTCATAGCCTGTCAAAGCTGCAAAAGGGCTGAACTGCGCCGCCCTGTCCGATATAGACATTTGCGGATGATCGTCATAGTGCGGACGTGAAAACTGCTTTATATCATAATAATTGTCATACATTGTAAGCCCCACCTTTCATGCCTTGTGACCGCCTATACTGCGGTTACGCACCCTTGCAGTAGCGCCCTCGGTATAGTTCGTGCCTTTCAAAATGGCATTTTTCCCATATTTGTGCTTTATCAAGAGCATTGCTTCCTGCAATGCCCTTTCTTTTTCTTCTGCGTTGTTATCAGCATTTGCCGCTTCCGCCATATCAAACAAGCTTATCTGCTCATAGCTCTCAACCTCAGGGATATCCTCTTCTCTTATGACATTACAGGCGGTCAGATTAAGCCGTCTTGCAAGCAAAGTCTTGTCGATAATTCTGTCAAAAAGCGCCATGGTTGTGTCTATTATTTTTCTGGTCGAGGAAGTGTGCCTGCCTAGATTTTGAGTGCCATGGGCGTGCTTTGGTATCTTCCTGCCATAGTGGTCGCAAACCACCTCGCCCGTATAGTGACCGTCCGCCAAGCTTTCTTTATCATACCCCACAGTGAGAACGATCTGATTTGTTACAACGCCCTTATCCACAAGATCAAGGGACAGCATATCAGCCATTTCCCACAGAATAAGTCTTGTGCGCTCATAATTACACGGCTCTTGCAAGACCTGCCCAGAGGAAATGCTGTTGTTTGAGGGACGGTATGACTTCACGTCAGGTATGGCGGTAGGCTCGATACCCCATGCGTGGTCGATAAGAAGCTCGGTATTTTTGCCGAAAACCTTGTAAAGCTTCCCCATAAGATAATGGTCCAGCGACCAGCGTGAGATATCCCCCATGGTGTAAATACCAAGCTTTTCAAGGCGGCTTGCTGTGCCTGCACCCACACGCCAAAAGTCCGTGATAGGGGTATGCCCCCACAGCGTTTCTTTGTAAAGCTGTTCGTTCAGCTCAGCAATACGGACTCCGTTTTTATCCGCAGGGATATGCTTTGCCACAATATCCATTGCCACCTTGCACAGATACATATTCGTTCCAATGCCTGCTGTGGCGGTTATACCTGTAGTTTTCAGCACGTCCAAAATGAGCATTTGTGCAAAGCCACGTCCGTCAACGTTATAAAGCCCGAGATAGCCCGTTGCGTCAATAAAGACCTCGTCGATAGAATAGGCGAAAATATCCTCTGGTGACACATATTTCAGATAAATCCCGTATATTTTTGCGCTCACAGCCAAATATTTCGCCATTTGCGGAGTTGCCACGATATAATCAAGCTCGCAGGCAGGGTCAGACAGTTCGGAATAGATATAGCTTTTCTTTGCAAACTGTCTTTTAGGAGCTTTCTGCAAACGCTCCTTATTGACCTGCTCCACACGCTGAATGACCTCAAAAAGCCTTGCCCTGCCTGAAATACCAAAGCTTTTCAGTGACGGTGACACTGCAAGACATATAGTTTTCTCCGTTCGGCTCTCATCAGCCACCACAAGGTTTGTATTCAATGGATCAAGCTGCCTTTCCACGCACTCCACCGAAGCATAAAAAGATTTCAGGTCTATTGCAACATAGGTCTTTTCCATAGCATCACCGCCTTTTTCCTTTATGTATAATAGTATACCACGAAACTTTCTGTTTTACAATAGAAAATCGAACAAAAGTTCTAAATTTTTAATTAACTCTTTTCATGTCAGTTGACAAAGTAAAAAACGTCCCCGAGGAAAACTTGGGGACGTTAGTGTTATATTAGGTTTTAAGACGGCATACAATAGTCTACCAAGCTTCACTGTCATAAGGCTCAATAGGAATATTGTAATTCTCTGTTACCTTATAATACTTATCAGTGTCAGTGTCTACCATAAGAACATTTATATCTCCTGTGCTGAGCACATCTCCGTCAATGTAGTAGTGACTCGCTCCGTCATAGTAGATATCGTTAAATCTGCGATCGCCTGAAATCGTGTTGGTATGGACATGCCCTGCCACCACCTTTTTGTCAAGTCCGTGTATCTTGCCAAGCCTGTGAGGGTACTGCTCTGTAAAAATATAATCCTCGGTGCAGTATTCCCAAGCATTGCCCGAATCCTCGTCAATGCCTGCGTGGACAAAGATAGTGTTGCCCTCAACATGATATCTCGGCAGACGTTCAAACCAATATCTATACGAGTCATCAGAGTCATCATATTCGCCGCTGCCTAGCATTTCATTGACCGAAGAAAAACCGCTCATCACCATTTCCTCGTGATTGCCAAGAAGCGCCACCACCTTCCTATGACCATATATATTCTGCAAGCCCATTATCTTTTTAAGCACAGCTATATTGTCCTCGCCGCCGTGGATATAATCTCCCAGAAAGATAAGCTTTGTGTCAGGCTCGTCAAGGTGGTCAATGACAAGCTCCAAAGCGTCGCAAAGTGCTGAATAACAGCCGTGGATATCACTCATGCAGTATATTTTCATGCTTTTCTCCTTTTGTATCATTAGTTTGGTTGTATTCGTTTATCAGGTCTTCCATTTTCTTTGTTCTCTTTTCAACCATATCCCTAACTCGTTCGAGCATTTTTTCAGATTTTCAAGCTTATCTTTTATATTTTTCTTTTCTGCCATAGTTTGCCCTCCTATAACAATTATCTCTATAATTATATTGTATCACAGGGAATATATCCCTGTCAATCAGCTATGCCACACGAATTATAGTATTTGAAATTATCTTGAAAAAAATATCTCCTTTCTCGCTTGTTTCAGGGGTGATACTGTTATACACAAAGGCTGAAACACAGCCTTCTATGCCGTCGCCTTTCATATCCAGGCACTCACGCTCGGCTTTCCAATCGTTTTTGTACGGACTAACATAAAGCACTGCATTGCCACCTATGATAGCATATGGATAACACTTATCCTCACGATACTTCTGAAACTCATCAAACGCCGCCAGAGTCTCTGCTTCCGCTTTTGTGAGCTTCTTTCTGTTTATTCTTCCACTCCCCATTCTGTCTGTCATGAATTTCATGCGCTTTTTGCTTTCTTCCACAAGCTCTTTTTTAGTTGCAAGGACTAGCTTATCATCGCATGAATACTGCTCCTCGCCCTGCCATATCATAGCCTTTTTGTCATATGTAAAATCTATTGGCAGGACAAAGAACACCAGATTTTTACCTCTGTATGCAAATCTGTCTATCTCAGCTATAGCCCTTTTTCTTGTAGGATAAACGCCTCCGCACATACACAATCTGTCAAGCTTTCTGCCGTCTTTTCTGTTGTATGCCTCTACTCTCCACTTTCTTGCGTCAGCGTCACAGTACATAGAATAATCATCATATATCACCGTCTTTTTGCCCTCCTCGATCATGATGACCTGTGTACCCTTTCTTTGCTCGTCAAATGGTGGAATGTTATCTGACAATGCCGATCTCTCAATGACCTCTGTGTTAAAAATCTTTGTGTTCTTTTTCATAGCCTTACCTCCGTATCAACTCTGTCTTGACCTTATGTGCTTATTATAGCACCTTTAAGGTTCTGTTTACTGTTCCAAAATGGTCTGTGGTGTGTTTTTTGATTTTATTCCCTTTTCAAGCTTCTGTATATATTATAGCACCCACTTAGTACAATTTGCCGAACCAATTCGGCACAATTATGATATATTCTTTTTTTCTTATTTTTTTTTGCGAGATATTTGATAGTGTATTTCTCATACAATAAACTTTTTTTGCACCTTGTTTTTGCTACAGGAAAAATGATATAATAAAAGCAAAAAAAAATCGACAAGAAGAGAGGATCAGTTATGATGATAATAAGAGGCATTGTTGCAGGATAGAAAAAATAGTTTGCAAAAATTAATATGACATTTGAATTTTTGAAACCACGTATTTCAGCGTTGATAATCTAAGACTTGATAATTCAGCTTTAGATTGAATGCACTGAAATTGCAAGAGAATGTGATTTATGAAAAGAGGTCAAGCGCAGTGCCAAACATATGGTACAAAAACAAAGAAACCGATACTATTTGGTGGAAAGATGACCCTACAGTTATCGGAGTATGGATATTCAGCTTTGACAAAACCACTGAATTTAATATGTTCCATGATTATCCTTATAAATTAACAAAAGAGCAGAAACAGATTTTTGATAAAGAAAATCCCGAATGGGCGGATTTCTTTAAGGATAGAAAATAGCAGATACAAGGTATTCATTTTGTAATTAGATAAACCTCTGATATCCAACATAATAAAAAAGCCCACAGACCCGATCACATTGATCGCATCTGTGGGCTTTTGAAATTTTACCACACATCATATATCTTAGCCTTTTCCTCGTTGAAATCATCAGGAAGCGTTCCGATATCCCAGCCGGAGTTGGTAGTTTCTATGTAAAGATAATGGCTTCCATTATAATCATAGTATGTACCGGGGGCATCGTCTGTCGCCTTTACTCCTATTGCAACGTGTTCAGGAAGCTCGATAAAAATGCAGCCATAGCCAAGCTCTTTGAGCAAAGCACCCAAAAGTATGGACGAGTCCTCACAATCACCGCACTGGTCATAAAGCGTTTCCAGAGGATATTTTGGAAAATCAGTATATCCCGTTGAGGTCATATCGTCAACATACTCTATGCTCTGCACGAAATTTGCAGTTTCTCTTATAGTCTCAGATTCGCCATAACCGCATTGGTCGCAAAGGCTTTTTATTTCGTCTGCAAGCTGTTTTACGAGCTTATGATTATTGTCGTCACTTACATAGTTATGATAATCTTTCACATATGAGTATCTCAAAAGGCTATGATAATATTCATACATATCGTCCTGAATATTCATTGATATTTCAAAGGTATATCGTTTGTCATAGCTCGTCCAGTTAAAAGTCCTTTTCGACCATGTGGGGTCTGCAGGCTGAACATAGTCAGGCTTTCGGTCGTCACGAGGCTCATATCCGTCCTCATCAGTGACTATGGGTGTTTGCTGAGTAACTGCGGTAGTGGTCTGCTGTGTTGTTGTGGTGTATGTGTCGTATGTATTCAATCCCGGTCTTTTCTCTGGATACAGAAATTCATCAATTGTATTGCTAAATGCAAAATATACACCCACTGCCACACAAATAGTAATAAGTATTTTCTTCATATGTTTGTCCTGTTTTTAGTTGGTTTACGGCTTTTGTCATATGTACATTATACTACAAGACGGTATAAAATACAATACTATTAGATATACTTTACGAATTTGTTCTTATTTTTGCTATGGTTTGATATTTTGCGAAATAGTTGAAATTTGTGAGGCGGTGGATTTCATTCTCACCTTTCGCCTGCAAAGCACGTAAAATTTTGAGATTCAGTATAACAAACAACTTAATTATCCCAACAGGACATTTGCCTTTCTTATTATTTCTGCAAAATTTGTATTTTCCCAATGAGGAAATGAATCTATTCCAAAAGGAATTTCATTATCTTGTGCAATTTGTGATAATAAAATTTCATTATCATCACAACCAAATGGATCTACATAATTAGCACCACTAATTTCTACTATTTGTGGATTATACATTGTAATATTACGGGGCAATAGATAAAAAAATGAAACACGTTTCATAGATAACAATGACTCTTTTTCATACTCATATTTTAGCTTTTCTTCCTCCATAAATTCAAGTATATCTTCAATATTTTCCTCAGGATCAGCCCAATCAAGAGAGTCATCATTAATTAATTCGTCTAATTGTTGAAGTCTAAGTTTAAATAGATTATTACCTTTTTCAAATACGCCCTCAAATTTCATGTTGAGTTTTAAAATGTTACATATTTGCAAGTAATTAAAAATTGGTGCTAAAATTGATAACGTTGGTCTCAGAGAATCATTGTTTGCTGACTCTTGACACCAATAATCAAGCCCTTTAGTGTCAAGTATTGTAATTATGTTACTTAAGCACTTAAATGCAGAACACAAATCCCCTTTTAATATATATAATTCACTTAGGTTAAAATTCATATAATAATTGCAATCTAAAGATTTATATTTTCCAAAATACAATATCTCATCTATACATTTATTAACCAATACATGAAATTGTTCTGTTGTCACCTTTTTATTGACATGCGGTAAAGTAAAAATTTCCGTAAAATAATATCCTATCAGCTTCTCCCTTAATTTGTAATTATCGCTATCATTTCTTATTTCATTATTTAAAATTTCATATTCTTTTGCAAAACTTGTCCAATCTAGGGAATCACTTGTTTTTAAACCATCAATATCATTTGATAATAATAGCTGTTCAAAATCATGACCATCAATAAGTTCTATTTGTTTATCTAACGCAAATTTTTTAGCACTTTGAGTAAAAGTTCCTGTTGTAATTAAAATTCCTTTATTTGCACGTTCGGAACAAACAACTCCGTATAAATCACGGATAATTGGTTCACCCACACTACCATTGTAACGTTTGCATTGAATTATATATTTACCGCCAATCACAGGTTGTTTATTGTAGGCAATGATATCAATTCCTCCGTCTCCCGTTTTTTTTGTAAGTTCTGCAACAAGGCCCATTGAGTTAAGAACGGTTTGTGTTAATTTTTCAAAATCTATTGGTGATATAGCCTTCATATCCATCATTATATCCTCCTTATGTATCACTCGCTTAAATACAAATTAAAACACATATTGCAATTAAAAGTAAAGCGAGTACAAAAGCTGCCTTATTTTACAATTTTATTATATCACCTATTTTACACCTTGTCAACTTAACAAACTGACAAAATAAAACAAATTCGTTCTGCTTTTAATGCCACAAATAAGATACCTAATATTGAACATATAACTAAAATGCTCTTGTGTATCCTATCAAAGTCTGGTCTTTCGACAAGTTCCATTTTTACAGACGTTACCCTTGCTCCTATCCTGCTGCCAGGGTGTGTCATTTTATAATCATACATTCTATATATATCAAAAGTATGCCAAGAGCGTTGTTCCTCAAAATATATTCGGATATCGTCTATCTCTTGGTTACTTAAAGTTATCTCGGTGGTTTCGCCCTCTTTTATACCAATATCTCTCCGCAGTAACTCAGGAACGATCTTTACAGGTGTTTGTTCAATACTTACTCTTTCCCATCCAATATCTTTTCCACATTCACTGCATCTTATCGGTTCTTCTGCCCACATTGTTAAACAATAATTGTTCATTCAAAAACTCCTTTCTTTATAAAATGTTTACTTCATTACATTTTGACATTTATTTGCCAAATATATTGTATCACACATCAAAACGATCTGTCAAATTTAAAAGCGAACAAATTCGGACAGTTGCACTTTTGTATAATACACATTCCTTAAAGTATACAGATTTCTGGAATATAACAAAAAGAGAATTAATTAAAAAGACACAAAAAAAGTGATATTTGAAGATAGCCAAGAATTTTTGCAAAAGCTTTTTGACATAGCAACAAAAGAAAGCATATATATTTCCCAGAAAAAGATACAAGCAGCACCACGACAGATCACAATAACACTGTTTATAATTATAAATAAAATTGTATTACTTGATATATTTGTTCAACTTATAAGATAAAAAAATAAATGACATATTATATATTCAAAATAAAGAAGATATATCGTTTTAACGCAAATAATAGTTGTTTCTTTTCCATATCACGTTTGCCAAAAAAAAGCAATAGCTCAAATAGTTTTAAAGATAAAATCAGCGGATTATACAAACTTATAAGCTTATTCTTAGTGGCATTGCAGGCAAAGCATTATGATAACACTATTTTTCATATATTAAAACAAAGCTACATAAATAAGCAAATAAATAAAAAAAGAAGAATAAGCTACTCATTATAATATATAAGAAGAAAGCACTACTTCTTATATTACAAAGGAAGAAGATATATCGTTTTAATGCAAATAATAGTTGTTTATTTTCCATATCACGTTTACCCTAAAAAAGCAATAGCTCAAATAGTTTCAAAGAAAAAATCAGCGGATCGCACAAAGGTGTTAGTGTTTCATTGGCGGTATTGCTGTAATTCTTAAAGATAATGCATTATAAAATAACAAGTTTTCATTTATATAAACGTAAAACTGTAATAAGTAAGCAAATAAATAAGAAATAAGGATGTTAGTGTTTCATTATTTTTTATCATAACTGGCTCACTTTTTTATTAGCGAAGTGGCTCAGTTTTTTATTGACAAAGCACCTATAATTAGCCGCAAGATAAAAAAGATGTAATTGACTTATATGTTATATCTATCTCTTTTCTTATACTGCTCATAATAAAATAGAATAATAAGTTACTCGGTATCTTTACTTATTCAAGCTTATAACAAAGATACTATCAATAGTGAAATTCACTGTCTTTCTTATTATATAATGAGTGTTCAACTTAGATAGTTGATATTTTCCGCCAATCAGTTTGTACATTATATCCGAATACGCTTGTTATTCCTTGTTGAAAACGCATAAACTTCAGATAAATTTTTATTTTATTGATAAAATGCATTGACTTTTGAATAAAAATATGATAAAATTGAATTGTTAAAAGAAGTATAAGTTTAGTGTATCTAAGTCATTTAGATGCTCTTTTTTTGTATCAAAAAATAGAGAGCTCACATTCGTTAAAAAAAGAATGTGGGCTCTCTTTTTGCTTTTTTGTGGTTTTTGCTAAATGTGGCAAAAAAATCACCTCAGCAATTCCAACAGGTAATACTTGTTTAAAAAAGTCCAACATTGCATTCCTGATTTTCGGAAACGCAAAAAACAGTTTTGTAAAAAATATGTAGTTGAATAAACAGTTAAGACTAATAACGTCTTGTATAGCATATATGATCGTTTTTTAAAATATTGGCATATATGAAACCTATTCCATTCAAAATCTAATAAAGGTCTATTCCATAGATCTTTATTATAAATGCACTGACCCACTTTGTTATAGTTTGCATTATAAATCATACGGTTTGTAGAAGCTTTTGGCATTTTACAAATTTATTAATAAAAAAATATAATACTCCCAAAATGGTTCCACTAATTGTTTTTTAGATCAATTAGTCTACCTGACCAGTAGCGCGAGGTTCGGCGTAAGAGAGCCACTAACACTATAAAGGTGTCCACTGAGCATGTCTTTCGAAAGACATGCGTCTTCATTTGGTGGTCGGTCTATAATCCGATTCACTGGCCTTTGGTGCTGCTAAATAACACCTTTATACTGTTAGTATCAACCGCACTTGACCCCACCCACACACAAAGCAAGAACCATAAAGAGGAGTATTTCGATGAGTAAATTCAAAAGAATAAAGAGAATAATTGATGGTAAAATTATTGAGATAGAAATTGGTCACAATACGTTGCAGTACGTCCTAACAAAAAGATTAACTGGAATGCGTTTTTTTGGTACAAAGAAACATAAACTAAAAATCAAAAATAGTATCAGGAGAGCCAATACTAAGAATTTAAAACACAAAGGTTTCTCAGATGAAGAAATTGAAAAGTTTTTAGATGAAATAGTTATCTATAAATGGAGAATATTTACAGAAAGCAGCTTTAATAGATATCTTAAAGTAATAAAACGATTTTGTAAATATCTTGCTGCAAAATTTCAGACAAGTCACCTAACAATGTTCGAGGCTGAAAAATATATACAGGAGTACATTGATGTACGAGAAGCAAGGGGGTTATCAGCTGATACTCTCAACACTGATCTTTCTGCACTTTGTAAAGTTTTCGGAAGAAGGACAATTGAATTTAGACACCCTCCACGCCACGGAGCTCATTTAAAGAATGATCCGACAAAATACAATACTGAAACGGGTGAAACAACTCGTGATGTTGCATTGATCTCAGGATTAAGACGCCGCGAGCTCGGCCACTTAAAAGTCGATGATATAAAATTCATTGACTTTGAAACTGTTCACATATTCAGTGTGGGTAAGGGCGGTAAGCATAATCGTACTGTATTGAAAGGAATAGTCGCAGTAGAAAAGCTAAAAGAATATATTAGTTGTGCAGAGAAAATGAATAATGATTTCTTGTTGACAAAGGCAGAAGCTCACGTCCCAGATGGACTCCACTATTGCAGGGCTATGTGCGCACAGATTACATATAATGCCGTTTTGCAGGAAATGGAAAATGATCCTGCAAAGCGTGCAGAATACATTTAGAAAATCAAGGATGAGTTTAAACGCTGCGGTAGAAAACTCAAAGAGAATCTCGACAAACCTTATCGACTTCGAGGATATAACAGAGAAGCAGCATTATCAATAGGCAAGCCAATTGTCTACGATCGTGTTGCAGCGATGTATGTTAGCCTGTTCATACTCCACCACTTCCGTACGAATACTACAATTTTGCATTATTTAGTGAAATAGCGAGTACCGCCAAATTTGTAAACATAGAATGGGTGTGTCGGCGTAGCAGAAAGTGTTTCGCCATTTACACAAATATGGATAAGCTCGTCTGTTTCATTGATATAGGTTTCAGTAACCGTTTTAACTGCTACTTCACCTGTTGTTTCGTCCTCCGAAAGAACCTTATCGCCGACTTCGATTTCTTCAATCGGTTCTTGTCCGTCCTCAGTAGTCACAAGTGTACCAGCAACAAAGCAATAAGATGTGCCAAAGTCCTTTGCAGAACCCCACATTGACGTTCCTGTCATTGCAACTTTAAATAAGTCGCCCTTTATCTCTTCCCAGGTGAAACTTGCATCTCCACTTATGTATTTATCAGCCGTTTTTCCCAATTCATATGAGCCGATCATAAGATTTCCTGCTGATCCTGTTTTATGGAATGCAGTTACAAGTTTACATGACTTTCCTGTTTTCGCAAATACGCCTAATGCGTCGCCCGCTCCTGGCAATGCTGACACAAGGCTGCAAGCTGCGTTGTAATAATCTCCCTCTTGGGCATACCAAGCAGCGTTGATTCCATCAAATACAAATCCAATACCCGGAAGCATTCCAAGCAGATCAAGAATATCATGTCCCGTAATTCCGTCAAGCCAGTTAAGAAACGGACTTAGTCCGAACGGGTCGTTCAGGCTTATCGGATTGCCGTTGACATATGCGTACCTGTTCAAAGTCGGGGTATTGACGATTGAACCCGTCATAACGTCCTGATTGATAAAACGCTTGATCTCGGGGGTGTAATACCTCGCCCTCATGTAGTAGAGACCGTTGCTGTCCGTAGCTACGCCGAGTTCGCCGTTATACAGGAACATTATACCACATTTGTTCTCAGAAAGCAACTCACCATAAGGTCCGTAATCAAAAGTTTCAACGATTTCTCCGTCGATATTTGTCACTGCCTCGGTGCTTCCGATATTGTTGAAGTGGTAAATCAAATATTCATTGCCGTTTTCCTGTGCAATCAGACCAATTCCGTAAATATAATAAGTTGTATCGCCCTCCTTTTCCGCCGTAAGAATACGTGTAAGCGAACTGCTGTTGCTGTCAACAACATACTCGGTCTTTGCTCCATTTTCCGTCTGAGAAATACGGTTGTTTTCAGCGTCGTATTCGTAGGAAATTCCCCCCGCCGAAACGAGTCTGTTGCGGCAGTCGTACTTCATTTGTCATACTCACATGTGATAGTGCCGTTCTCATTTGACTAACACTTCTGCAACCTTTTTTTGAAAATGAATAGGATCTTGTAAACTAATTTCAATCATTAATTGTGAAATATTATTTACAGCATTTTTATCGAACTCCATAAAAATATTTTTTAACATAATTCTCGAATATTCGTGATTCAAAATTCTATATAAAATTATCCTTGACCATTCAGGCGATATAGCAATTATATCATTTATTCCAAGAATAAGTTGCTCATAAGAAAATTTAGATTTTAGCAAAGATTCATATACATGAATTACTCTGAACATCACTTCAAATTCAGTAGTGTTATCATCTAAAATATTTACCAGTGCTCTGATGTCATCTTCTTTGACTATGTCACATAATTCATCAAGCGTTGAGTCAAAAGTTTCGAATTCCTCATCAGTAGTCATCAGTCTACTTTCAAATAATCTTTTTAATAATGATTCTTTCATTTATTCCTCCATGTCACTTACTAAAAAGGTCAGAAATTTCATTCTGTACATATTTACTATACTCTCTTAATTTCGGACGGATTTCTTTGTAAAGTCCTTGTTCTTTATAAATTTTTCTAGCATCCCACAAATCATGTGCCAAAGCATCTCTTGGAGATGAGGCATAGTAAGCCGCTTTTTCGGTGCCAGTCATTTTTCGACCATATGTGCTGGTTTGTCTGTGCCTACCACCTTTTTTAGGTTGTTCCATATTAAAAGCAGGAGATTTTTTAGGATCTGCTCCATGTTTCTTCATGTATTCTGCAGATGGCATATGATTAGGCGTGATATTATCGCCAACAGTTCCTGATTTTATCAGTTCGTCATAAGTACCAAAATCGCCTTCCGTTGGAAGTAATCCTTCAAATTCTTGACCACACCCATTATGAACAAAAATACCATTTTCGCCCACAAAGTAAGTATGGAACTCCTCAACTTCAAAGTTATAAACCTTGATAGGTGATTCGAGAATTTCGTGCTGAACCCATTCAACAGTTACAAGTTCACCATTGCTGAGAACAAGTACATCGCCTGCACGAAGTGAACCGGCTAAAGTCCAACCAAGTTATTGATAGCAATTATTTTTACAATCCTAATTATACTATAAAATCTGTAAAAAATCAATAACCGAATACAGAAAAAGGCGCTGTAAAAAAAAGCGCAACAAAGCCCGTGGATTC
>UMLG01064621.1_pt1 | contig 73631 bp, 79 predicted proteins | sample 1966511 | NCBI WGS metagenome assembly UMLG01 (sample SAMEA4836195, study PRJEB28245) | human gut metagenome | biome: gut microbiome; material: fecal sample | place: Denmark | collected 2008
TCCAACTTCCGCGATTTTCTCCTAACTACTTAATTCACAGATTCCATTGCATTAATTTACCGAAATCCGGCGGTTATTCCACAGATTTTCCGTAAGTTTGCCTGCAAATTAATGTTTAAAATCAAATATCATGGCAAAAACAAATGATGAATTGCTGGCCATTCTAAGCCAGTTTGCTTTGGAAGAAAAGGTCGTTTCTGCAGAACCTTTTGGTAATGGACATATCAACGATACGTTAAAAGTCACAACAGATAAAGGTGAGATCAAATATGTATTGCAACGGATCAATCATCTGGTATTTACCAATGTAGAGATGTTGCAACATAATATCCATGTCGTGACAACACATATCCGTGAGAAACTGGAAGCGAAAGGAGAAACGGATATCGATCGGAAAGTCCTTACTTTCTTGCCTACGAAAGACGGAAAATACTATTATTTTGACGGTGACAGCTACTGGCGTGTCTGTCTTTTCATTCCTCGCAGCAAGAGTTATGAGGAAGTAACGCCGGAATTGTCGTACGAAGCCGGTAAGGCATTCGGTGATTTCCAGCTGATGTTGTCGGACCTGCCGGAAGGATCACTGGGAGAAACGATTCCGAATTTCCATAATATGGAGTTCCGCTTGCAGCAATTCCATGAAGCAGTTGAGGCAAATGCGGCCGGTCGTCTGGAAGAAGTAAAGGATTTGGTTGAAGAGATTGAGAAACGGGCTGAAGCCATGTGTATCCAGGAACGCTTGTATCGGGAAGGAAAGCTGAAGAAACGTACCAACCATTGTGATACGAAAGTAAATAACATGATGTTTGATGCGGATACCGATAAAGTATTGTGTGTGATCGACCTGGATACGGTTATGCCGGGCTTTGTCTTGTCGGATATCGGAGATTTCATCCGTACTGCTGCAAACACGGGTGCTGAAGATGATGAAAATCTGGATCATGTAAACGTAAACCTGCCTATCTTCGAAGCTTATACTCGTGGATATATGGAAAAAGCCAAAGATTTCCTGACTCCGCTTGAAATTAAGATGTTGCCGTATGGCGGTCGTTTGCTGACGTACATGCAGACTGTTCGTTTCTTGACCGATTATCTGAATGGGGATACTTATTATAAGATTCACAGTCCGAAGCATAACTTGATCCGTACGAAAGCTCAGTTCAAGTTGTTGCAGAGCCTGGAAGCACATGCAGAAGAAATGGATGGTTTTATGAACCAGTGGTTATAAACTCTAAACAAAAACAATGATGAATACCAATCAGCCAAAACATCAGATTTCTCCGGTCGCATGGGTTCCGACCGTTTACTTCGCCATGGGTATGCCTTTCGTGGTATTGAACATGGTGACTGCTTTAATGTTTAAAGGACTGGGTATCTCGGATGCCCAGATTGCCTTCTGGACTTCGGTAATTATGTTTCCATGGACGATCAAGCCGTTGTGGAGTCCGTTCCTGGAAATGTTCAAGACCAAAAAGTTCTTTGTCGTACTGACGCAGTTCTGTTCCGGTATCTTTTTCGGACTGGTGGCCTTGTCTTTGCAATTGCCGAACTTCTTTGCGGTATCCATTGCCTTATTGGCCGTGATTGCCTTCAGCGGTGCCACGCATGATGTGGCAACCGACGGTGTCTATATGGCCGTTTTGGATAAAGACGATCAAGCCAAGTATATCGGCTGGCAAGGAGCTTTTTATAATGTGGCGAAGCTGGCGGCTACCGGCGGTTTGGTGTATCTGGCCGGTTATTTGATTGAACATGTGGGTGTCGTTCAGGCCTGGATGTTGATCATGGGTTGCTGTGGTGCTATCATGCTCTTGCTGGGATTATACCACTGGAAGATGTTGCCAAGCGATAAAGCAGTATCAGAGAATCAGGTTACTTCTGCCGCAGATACATGGAATGCTTTGAAGGATGTGATCCTTACATTCTTTCAGAAGAAGTATATTGCCTTATATATTCTGTTTATCATTCTGTATCGTTTTGCAGAAGGTTTGGTGATGAAGATCGTTCCCTTGTTCCTCAAAGCTCCTTTGGCTGATGGTGGATTAGGTCTGACCGAGCAACAGATCGGATTGTATTATGGTTCGTTTGGAGCGGCAGCCTTTGTGCTGGGTTCTTTTATGGCCGGTTATTACATTTCTCATAGCGGATTGAAGAAGACGTTGTTTACCTTGTGCTGCGTATTCAACTTCCCGTTCGTCGTTTATCCTTTGTTGGCTCTTTACCAGCCGGATTCTCCTTGGTTGATCGGTGGTGCCGTCACGTTTGAATACTTCGGATACGGATTCGGGTTTGTCGGACTGACGTTGTTTATGATGCAACAGGTAGCTCCCGGAAAGCATCAGATGGCGCATTATGCTTTTGCGTCGGGAATTATGAATCTGGGTGTAATGATTCCGGGAATGATCAGTGGTTTCTTGAGTGACTGGTTGGGTTATGCGCAGTATTTTATTGTGGTTCTGTTTGCCGCCATACCGGTTTTGATTCTGGTCCGTTTCCTTCCGTTTACCTATCCTGACGAGAAGAAGTAAGTAATCAGAAGGGAATCATCTGATTCCCGGATATAATTCAGGCACGAATTTCACCTGTTCTCCAGGTGTGAAATTCGTGCCTTTCTTTTCACTTCTTATTCGGCTTTCAAGATCAGTTTCGCACTCTTGACTCCAGGAGCAGAAGCTTCGAACGTAATTGTTCCGGCTTCTTCTGCAGACTGTACGATGGCTGTGAGTTGTCCGCTGAATAACTTCATTTGTGGTTCTTGGAATGATTCCAGACTGGCACTGTTTCCGTTGGCAGCAGCCCGGAAGGTTCCGGCGCCTTTCACCTTGAATTTGATTTGTCGGGTTTCATTCGGACAGAAATTTCCGTCTTTATCCACAATCTTGACATTGATGAACGACAAGTCTTTTCCATCAGCCTGAAGCTGATTGCGGTCGGCTGTCAGAACGATGTGATGCGGCTTGCCGGCTGTATGGATTTCTGCTTCATCTACGGCCTTTCCATTTTCATCATAAGCAACCACCTTTACAGTGCCCGGTTCGTATTTCGTATCCATCCACATCAGGCGGTAACGTTTCTGCCGTTCGAAGCTCTTTTGAGCTGCTTTGGTATAACTGCTGTCTATTTCAACGCTGAGGTCTTTTGTCCGTTTGCCCTGACTCTTTCCATTGATGAACAGTTCAGCCGAAGGATAATTGGTATAAACAAAGACCGGTGTTACTTCGCCCTCGCGTCCTTCCCAATTCCAATGAGGCAGAATGTGCAAGGTCTTTTCGCCTTTATTCCAGTGAGAGCGGTACAGGTAATAACGATCCTTCGGAATACCGGCCAGGTCGATGATACCGAACAGCGAGCTGTGGCTGGGCCAGTTGGTATAATACGGAGTCGGTTCACCCAGGTAATCAAAGCCGGTCCACACAAATTCGCCCATGCAATAGGGCAGGTCTTCGTGCTGGATAAAGTCATCTTCCGGCAGGTTTGACCAGCTGCAATGTTCTACGTCGTATGATGAACTCTGATGGTCATCGTAAACGGCCATGGCTTTCCGTTCAACCGGGAATTTATAGACGCCTCTTGAGCTGACGGTCGAAGCCGTTTCACTTCCCAAAATGACTTGTTGCGGCAGTTTAGCGTAATTGGTCTGATAACGGAACGGACGATAATTGAATCCCGGAACATCCATGATGGCGGCAAAGTTGTTGTTGACGACTGCATCCGGCGCATCCATGCCTTGCGTAACCGGTCGGGTCGGGTCTTCCCGATGGCAGATATCTTGCAGGAAGCGGGCCGTTTTACAGCCACCTTCATCCCATTGCGTCGGGACTTCATTGCCGATACACCACATCACGACACTCGGGTTGTTCCGGTAATGATGGATCAGGTTTGTCAGGTCTTTTTCGGCCCATTCATCAAACAAGGTGTGATAACCGTTGGCACACTTCGCCTTATCCCATTCGTCGAAGCTTTCGGCCATCAGCATGATTCCCATCTCGTCGCAGGCGCGGACCAGCTCAGGAGCCGGCATGTTGTGGGAAGTACGGATCGCATTACAGCCCATGTCTTTCAGCATCCGGATTTGCCGGCGGATGGCCGCGTCGTTGACCGCAGCTCCTAACGGACCTAAGTCGTGATGATTACAAACGCCTTTGAATACGGTACGTTGGCCGTTCAGGAAGAAACCTTTGTCGGGGATGATTTCGATGGAGCGGATACCGAACCGTGTCGTATATTCATCCTTCAGCTGATTTTCTCCTTTATAGACATTCGAGATGGCTGTGTATAAAGTAGGATGTTCGGGCGACCAGAGTTCCGGATCTTCTACGATAAACTCCTGCACCAACACGTCTTTGTTGTAAGCAATGTCGGTGAGAGGTTGTATTTTCTCTTGCAACCGACTGCCGTCTGGTTTGCATAAGATAGTCTTGATACGGTATTGGCTCGGATCAGCCTGTTCCGGCAGATTGACTTTTGTCTCAACTCTGACGCGGGCAAACTTATCATTCACCTGCGGAGTTGTAATGTAAGTTCCCCAAATAGGAATATAAGCATCTTCCGTTACGACTACATGTACGTTCCGATATAAACCGGCTCCCGGATACCAACGGGAAGATTCCGGCATGTTTTCCAGGCGGACAGCCAGCGTATTGCTTTTCCCGGCCTCGATGAAAGATGTGATGTCAAACCAGAATGAGTTGTACCCGTAAGGCCAATAGCCTACTTTCTTACCATTTATATATACCTGGGCATGACTCATGGCTCCGTCGAAAAGAATGAAGGCCTTTTTACCGGGAGCGAATTGCGGAATATCCAGTGTAGTCCGATACCAGCCGACACCGACAAAAGGCAGACCTCCGGTTCGTCCGGCATGTTCCATAGCTTCCTTTTGTCCGTCTTGTGAGATGGCAACATTCTGCTTGTCGTTGTGGATACTGAATGGACCGTAAATGGCCCAGTCGTGAGGAACGGTAACCGACTGCCATTGGCTGTCGTCGAATGAAGGTTGAACGGATTCAGGATTGTCTTCGCGGGTAAATTTCCAGCCCTTTTCCAACAGAAACTCTGTTCTGACCTGAGCAGAAACGCTGGAAAGAAATCCGACGATTCCCATGAGGGATAGCATACAAGTTCTTTTCATACGTGAGTTGTGTTAATTAGTTTATTTGTCTATCCTACAAATATAGCGTATATTTGCATACTCGCAACATAAATGTGGCATTTCGTCCTGTTGCATGCAATGTTTAAATCATTATTTATATGCTGTTACAATTATTTTTCGTGCTGGTGGCCATCGTGATAGGTGCCCGGATCGGTGGAATCGGATTAGGAGTGATGGGTGGAATCGGGTTGGCTGTGCTGACATTTGTTTTTGGACTGGCCCCAACAGCGCCTCCGATTGATGTGATGTTGATGATTGTTGCCGTCATTGCGGCAGCCAGTTGTATGCAGGCGGCCGGAGGCCTGGACCTGATGGTAAAATGGGCTGAGAAGCTGCTCCGAAAGAATCCGCAACAGATTACGCTGTTGAGTCCGCTGGTGACTTACTTCTTTACCTTTGTAGCCGGAACCGGACATGTGGCTTATTCGGTTCTTCCGGTGATTGCCGAGGTGGCACGAGATACGAAAATACGTCCCGAACGGCCGATGGCGATAGCCGTAATCGCTTCGCAGCAGGCTATTACAGCCAGTCCGATCTCGGCAGCGACAGTTGCTTTGCTGAGTTTGCTGGCCGGATATGACATTTCCTTGATGGATATCCTGAAGATTTCGGTACCTTGCACATTGTTAGGCGTTTTGGCAGGCGCTTTGTATTCACTGCGGGTAGGAAAAGAGTTGAAAGATGATCCGGAATACCAGCGCCGGTTAGCCAATGGCGAATTGTCGGATAGTCATTATAAAGCCAAAGAGGTGGCCGATCCGAAGAAAGCTGGCTGGGCTGTGGCGTTGTTCCTGCTGGCTACTTTGGGGATTGTCTTATTTGGTTCTATGGAATCCTTGCGCCCTCGGTTTGAACTGGAGTCGGGTGTTGTAGTCATGGAAATGTCGCATATTATAGAAATCCTGATGTTGTCGGCTGCTGCGTTGATCCTGTTGGTAACACGGACGGATGGAATCAAGGCAGCTCAAGATTCGGTCTTTTCGGCCGGTATGCAGGCAGTCGTGGCGATCTTCGGTATTGCCTGGATGGGCGATACCTTCATTGCCGGTAATATGGCAGAACTAAAGAGCGGAATTGTCGATATCGTGACGCAGATGCCCTGGCTGTTTGGTTTGGCTCTGTTTGTCATGTCTATCCTCTTGTTCAGTCAGGCGGCTACGATCCGGGCGATGTTGCCTTTAGGTATTGCGCTGGGTATTTCTCCTTGGATGCTGATCGCTTTGTTTCCGGCAGTAAACGGTTATTTCTTTATCCCGAACTATCCGACTGTGGTAGCTGCCATTAACTTCGATCAGACCGGTACTACCCGAATTGGAAAGTACGTTTTGAATCACTCTTTTATGATGCCGGGATTGATTGCTACGGTGGTATCTGTTGTTTTGGGCTTATTGTTTATCCAGTTGCTGTAAGAATATGCCTTATCGAGTAAGCAGAGAAACGTTGTTGCTGTTGGCCGGTCTCTTCTGGGCACTGGCCGGAGTTAACGTGCTGCGTTTGGGTATTCGCTATTGGATGGATAATCCCGGATACTTCTTGTTTAAGTTGTCCGAGATGCTGGTGATATTCTTCGTCTTCTTAGGGTTTATCTTTCAGAATCTGTACCGCAAGCATACGCTTCGGATTATTCACAAACCGGAAAAGAATCCCGTCTTTTCCTTCTTTGATGGGAAAAGTTGGCTGGTGGTGGGTGTGATGATTTCACTGGGTGTCTGTATCCGGCTGTTTCAATTATTGCCGGGTTCGTTTGTAGCCGTGTTCTATACCGGTTTGTCGTTGGCACTGATTGTTACCGGCTGCCGTTTCTTGTTCCGGTGGTGGTGCTGCCGGAAGCGTATGGAATGAAATAGTATACAATAAAAGCTAGCGAAGTAGGAGCATTCTCCAGTATCGCTAGCTTCTTTACTTTTATTCCCCGTCTTTTACGGTGATGTGGAAGCAACCCTGCCGGCGTTCGTGCTTGACGTAGCAGCGGTCTTCCCGTTTCAAGTCACGCAAGACCATGGCCAATACCATTTTCAGTTTGTCTTTGTCGATATTCAGGGTGTCTTTTTCATCTACCTTCGTATAGCGGACCCACGAAATATCGAATGTCGTACCATACTGGTGGGTAGAATTGACCGACGAATTGGAGTTCCTTTTCTTTAGTTTCTTGACGTCTGTAATAGTGCGGGTAACGCTGGTTACTTTGACCTTGTAGAGAGACGCGTTCAGGTTAGTCAGCGAGTCCTGGAAGTTCTTCCCGATGTCGTGCAACAGTTCGGCAGCTTGCGGAATCAGGTACGGAATCGAGTGGGTGAGTTCTTCTACTTCGTAATACTCATTGGTCTTGATTTCTTCCATTTCGTGTTTTACCTCTTCGGCTTCTTCGCGGGTTGTGGCAGGCTTGATTCCTATCTTCTTGGCCATGGCCAGTTGTACATCGTTCAAGTCGTTGAAGTCACGGTTGTAACTTCCATTATACCAGATACGTTTCAATGGGCCTCGTTCTTCTTTACACGATGGCATGATAGCCAGCGTCAGCAATCCGGCAGAAAGGCCCAATAAACATGCTTTCAAGTTCTTCATTTTATAATTTTTTATACCATTGTTATTCCATGCAAAAATAAGAAATAAGTTTTAAGTTTTGGTGTTTTTACTTCTTGAGCTTGTTGCCTGTCGGGCGAAAACTATCCTCTTTCGTATTTAGGAAATCGGGAAAAACACTCTATCTTTGTGCCCATGAGAATCTTCCTGGCACTTTTAGTCATCACTCTGGGCTGGATCATGCAAGGCTGCACGAATGAAGCTGACCGCAACGCCATCCGGCAAATGGAACAGGCTGCTCCTCTGATGAAGTCTGATCCCGAGGCGGCTCATGTCCTATTGACAGACAGTGTTGCCCATCCGGAGTTATTAAGCCCAGAAGTAAATGCCCGATGGTGCCTTATGCTATGCCAACTGGCCGATTCGATTGACACGCCGCTACCCTATGTGCCCCAAATGAAGCGGACATACCAGTATGTGAAACGACACGGCACAGTAGATGAACAACTGCAAACCGCCCTTTATTTAGGCCGTACCTATATGGACGATCTGGATCAGGAAGCCGCCTTACAGACTTATACCGATGCTTTGCAACAAAGTATTATGGAAAATAAGCCGAACCAGTCGGGTTATATCTCCAGTTATATGGGCGATGTGTATCAGTTTCAAGGCATGTACCAGCAGGCTGTCGAGAAATACCTAACGGCTTCCCGTTATTTCCGGCAGGCCGGCAACTATCGCAGCCAAGGCATTGCTTTTAGGGATGCCAGCCGGAATTATACCTTTATGGACTCATTGGATATCGCTTTGAGGTATATGCTGCGTGCGGATTCGATGATAACTATTTGGGGAGATTCCTTAGCTAAATCAGAGATTTTAAATGGACTAGGTAATATCTATAAAGAAAAGGGAGCCTATTGTTTAGCTGAGAAATATTTAGAGCAAGCTATCAATTTTGACACAACAGAGGTTGCTGCTGATTATTTAGCTTTAGCGGATTTATACCTTACACAAAATAAGTTAGATCAAGCGCGTAGTTCATTAAACAAGATTAAAAGCTCATCTTACAATAAAGATGTTTTTATTGATAAGTTTTACTTGTGGTTTGTATTGGAAAAAGAAGAAGGCCATTTACAATTGGCATTAGAGGCATTAGAACAATATGTGGATACATCTTATAGTTTTTTGGATGCTCGCAATAAAGTACAAATACAAGGGTTGGAAGATAAATACGCATACACAAGAGTTCTTTCTGAGAACATGCATCTGCGGGAAGTCCGTTCAAATCAATTCAAACTTTTGCTCATTGCCTTATTGATTATTTTATGTATGGCTTTAGCTTATCGATTATTGATTGTCCGCAAGAATCTGAAAATAGCCCAGCAAGCTGATGAATTGCAAGAGCAGAAAAGTCATTTGCTCGAACAACAAATGGCGTTGGATAGTCTTTCCTGCCAACTAAAAGCTGTCCAACAAGACAATCAGGAAGAGCTGCGCCAGAAACAAAGTGAATACAATCAGAAAGCACAGGAAGTGGAACTACTGAAGCAGCAATATATTCAACAACGGCAATATTTACTTCAGGAATCAACTATCTACAAGAAGATACAGAAATCAGTATCTACACCTAATCCCGACCATAAAGAACTACTGACTGACAAAGACTGGAAAGCCCTTTATAAATGTATAGACACAATGTATCCCAGTCTGTCCGAACGTCTGGTTCTGGCCGGTATTACCCCAACCGAAAAGAAATATTGCTACCTATCGTTTTTCCAACTAGATTCCAAACAAGAGGCTTTCCTGTTAAACGTCAACATTGATACACCCTATAAAAACCGCACGCGCATCCGCCAAAAGCTGAAAATAACCGGTTCGGAAGAGAAATTGTACGAACATTTAGCTTTATGGGGATAACTCGTTGATAACTAACCGATCTCAACGAAAAAAGGAGAACACGTTGTCCTGCATCTTTCGTTTAACTTCTTGATAATCAAATACACCTTGTCCTGTATAAAAATACAGAAAACTTTGGCTGTATGCGGATAGAATTGTTCTTTTGCCATCGAATTTTAAAACAAAAATGTATGTGTAAGATGAGAGGATTAGTTATTGCGGCATTAGTCGGATTCATGGCCACTTCTATTTATGCTCAAATCCAAATAACACCTGAAGTTGGTACGAGCATCTATAAAGAAGGAAACTCAAAAGAGAAAGCTACAATTTCTCCGCGGATAGGCGTTGGAGTTGATTATTTCTTCAATCAACAAAAAAGCGGGTGGGGATTAATGTCCGGTCTGTATTTCTATCAAAAAAATGATGATTATACATTGGTGTGGAGCACCTATCAGAATGAGAAAGGAGACAGATTTGATTTTCCAACGGGTTTATACGATGAGTTGAAACCGACGGATGAGATGACATTAAAGAAAGTAACCTCCGATGATACCTATACACGCCGCGACTATTTACAACTCCCCATAATGGTTAAATACAAGTGGCAGCTCAACGATACGTATGCCATCTCGGCGGCAGTGGGCGGTTACGTGGCTTTAGGTATAAGCGGTAAACATCAAATTGATGAATATAGTTTCTCGGTCGACGAAAAGAAACAGGATTATCAACACATTCAATACGACTCGCCGTATGAACTGTGGATGTATGACCGTTTTGACGCTGGGCTTAGTTCTCGTCTTTCGGTCCATGCCAAGAATTTGTCGATCAACCTCAACTACGAGATGAATCTGTATCACCGCAATCAGAATGTCCACGAGAATCTGATTTCTCTCACAGCCGGTTATACATTTTAAAAATTGATAAAGAATAAGGTATCTCGTTTGCTGATACCTTATTCTAAATTCTCATATTCTCGTTTGCCCGGTGCCATTGAAAGTTGAATAACCACTAAGTGAGCGAAGGCGGTCTTCGCCCCATTGCGAATGAAGCCTTCGCGCCTAAGCGAAGCCTGTCTTCGGTTATAAGCGAACGATGCCTTCGGTGGTAAGCAAAGGGTGTCTTCGCTTAGCTGCGTTACCGGTTGACGCAACGTTGCGTCTCCTTATAAAAAATGCTAATTGCTTCTCTTTCTACCAAAACTCTTATTTCTTTCTCTGCCATCAATCCTTATCCGAACCGCATCGGCGAAGCCACGGAATATTCCATCCGGAAGCGACTAATTTTGGAAATTTATTTTTAATTTTGCCTATTCAAAAAAGAAAGCAACGTGCATTTCTTTCTAACTAAAATAAAAACTGAATGATTGAACGAATTTATATTCTTGAGACGGTTGATCCGGTCATATTTTATGGTGTGAATAACAGCAATATGCAGCTCATCAAGACGCTGTTTCCCAAACTTCGGATTGTAGCCAGAGGCAACGTGATGAAAGTAATTGGCGATGAAGAGGAATCGGAACTGTTTTTAAAGAAGATTCGTGAAATTGAAAAGTACTGCGAAGAATTCAACTCGTTGAGCGAGGAAGTCATCATCGACATTGTGAAGGGAAAAGGGCCGACCGTGGTCAAACAGGAAAATCTGATTATCCACGGGATGAATGGTAAACCCATTACTGCGCGGACTGAAAACCAGCAACTGCTGGTCAAGGCTTTTGAGGAAAACGACCTAGTCTTTGCGACGGGGCCTGCCGGATCGGGAAAAACCTTTGTGGCCATAGCCCTTGCCGTGAAAGCCCTGAAGAATAAGGAAGTGCGCAAGATCATCCTGAGCCGTCCGGCGGTGGAAGCGGGAGAGAAGCTGGGATTCCTGCCCGGAGAGATGAAAGACAAACTCGATCCGTACTTGCAACCGCTCTACGATGCCTTGCAAGATATGATTCCGGCTGTCAAGCTGAAGGAATATATGGAAAACAATGTCATCCAGATTGCCCCTTTGGCCTTTATGCGTGGGCGAACCCTTAATGATGCCGTCATTATCCTGGACGAAGCCCAGAACACGACCACCCATCAGATCAAGATGTTTCTGACACGTCTCGGCATGAATGCCAAGATGATCGTGACGGGCGATATGACACAGATCGATTTACCGGCCTCGGTTACTTCCGGATTGAAGGAAGCGATGGGCGTGTTGAAGAATGTGCCGGGCATCGGACGGGTAGAATTCAACAAGAAAGATATTGTACGGCACAAGCTGGTACAGCGTATTGTGGAGGCTTACGACAAGTTTGACAAGAGTAAGCTTCGTGCCGCAAAAAAGGATACAAGTCATACAGAAAATAAAATAGATTAAGTTATGAAAACAGCTTTAGTAAAAACAGATTTTCACTTTCCGGGTCAGAAGAGTGTTTATCATGGTAAAGTACGTGATGTGTACAGTGTAGGTGACGATTTACTGGTCATGGTAGCTACCGACCGTATTTCGGCATTCGACGTTATTCTGCCTGAAGGTATTCCGTTCAAGGGACAGATGTTGAACCAGATTGCTGCCAAGTTCCTGGATGCAACAACGGATATTTGTCCGAACTGGAAGTTGGCTACTCCCGATCCGATGGTAACAGTCGGTGTACGTTGCGAAGGATTCCCGGTAGAAATGATTGTCCGTGGTTATTTGTGCGGAAGCGCCTGGCGTGCTTACAAGAGTGGTGTGCGTGAAATCTGCGGCGTAAAGCTTCCGGAAGGCATGCGTGAGAACCAGCGTTTCCCGGAACCGATCATTACCCCGACTACCAAAGCTGAAATCGGAGAACACGATCAGGATATCTCGAAGGAAGAAATCCTGGCTCGTGGTTTGGCTACACCGGAAGAATATGCTTTGTTGGAAAAATATACTTTGGCTTTATTCAAGAGAGGTAGTGAGATCGCTGAAAAACGCGGCTTGATCCTGGTTGATACCAAATACGAATTCGGTAAGCACAACGGTGAAATCTATCTGATGGACGAAATCCATACACCGGACTCTTCTCGTTACTTCTACCTGGAAGGATACGAAGATCGTTTTGCCAAAGGCGAACCGCAGAAGCAGCTGTCAAAAGAATTCGTTCGTGAATGGTTGATGGATAACGGATTCCAGGGTAAGGCAGGACAGACAGTTCCGGAAATGACTCCTGAAATTGTAGAAGGTATCAGCAATCGTTACATTGAGTTGTATGAACACATTACCGGTGAAACTTTCGTGAAGGAAGATACCGATAACCTGGCTCAGCGTATCGAAAAGAATGTAACTGAATATTTGAACAAACGATAAGAAAATGACGATATGACACAGTACGGTTCGGAAAAGATTTTACCCTACAATCAGGATGAACATAAAGGAGTACAGGTCAGACGTATGTTTGACGCGATCGCCGGAAAATATGATTTGCTGAACCATACATTGTCATTCGGTTTTGATAAAGGGTGGCGCAGAAAGGGAATTCGCTTTCTGCGCCCTTATTCACCGAAGCAGATCTTGGATATTGCGACGGGAACTGGGGATTTGGCTATTGCGATGCAGAAACAATTGCACGCAGAAACAATTATCGGTGCAGATATATCGGAAGGTATGATGGAAGTCGGACGGCAGAAGGTAAAAGAGGCCGGCTTGCAGGACCATATCTCATTCGAATACCAGGATTGCACCGCATTGACATTTGCTGATAATACATTTGATGCAGTGACGGCTGCCTTCGGCGTACGGAATTTTGAGGATATAGAAAAAGGATTGCGGGAAATGTACCGGGTAACGAAACCCGGAGGGCATCTGATGATTCTCGAACTTTCCACACCCGAATCATTTCCGATGAAGCAGCTTTACCAGCTTTATTCGAAGGTAGTCATCCCGACGGTTGGTCGGTTTGTCTCGAAGGAAAAGGCTGCATACGATTATTTACCAGCTTCAATACAAGTAGTTCCGCAAGGTAAGGTAATGACTGATTTGTTAACCAGAGTCGGATACAAAGAGGCGAAAGCGCGTACTTTAACTTTCGGAATTTGTTCATTATACACAGGAACTAAATATTAATAGATTAGTTATGCAGAAGTATGGTTTGATAGGATATCCGTTGGGACATTCTTTTTCCCGCAATTACTTTAACCAGAAGTTTGAATCGGAGAAAATCGATGCCCAATACCTTAATTTCGAAATTCCGACGATTAAGGACTTTAAAGAAGTACTGAAAGAAAATCCGGAACTGAACGGTCTGAATGTGACGATACCTTATAAAGAACAAGTTATACCGTATTTGGATGATCTGGACGAAGACGCCCGTCTGATTGGCGCCGTAAATGTGATCAAGTTTACGAAAGGCCTTTTTGGAAAGACCAAACTGGTGGGTTATAATTCGGATATTATCGGTTTCAAGCAGTCTATCGAGCCTCTATTGACCGAAAAGCATTCAAAGGCTTTGATCTTGGGAACTGGTGGTGCTTCCAAAGCTGTTGTTCAAGGATTGAAACAACTGGGAGTAGGTTCTACGTTTGTTTCGCGTACGAAAAAGGAATATTGTATTACGTATGAAGAGATTACTCCGGAAATCATGCAACAATATAAAGTAATCGTCAATACAACTCCATTAGGTATGTTCCCGAATGTAGATGCTTGCCCGAAGATCCCGTATGAATTGCTGACACCAGACCATCTGTTGTACGATTTGCTTTATAATCCGGATGAAACCTTGTTTATGCGTAAAGGAAAAGAACAAGGTGCTGTCGTCAAGAACGGATTGGAGATGTTGCTGCTCCAGGCTTTTGCAGCATGGGAAATCTGGCAGCGTTAAATCAGGGATTCTTTACCCAGGTGATGACGAAATCTTTCTCTACGCGGTACTGAAGAACAACGTGTTGAGTTGATTCACTACAGGTATCGAAGGCAATCAGTGTGCCTTGTTCTGCGTAGGAGAAAGGCTGAATATGTAAATGCCGGCAGAAGTCCACTTCCTGCCGGTTTATTATTTTGTATAAGGTCTCTTTTGCACACCAGCAGATAAGCAGATGTTCTGTTTCGTGCGCCGGATCAATGAACCGTTCTTCTTCTGCATTGAGAAACCGGCTTCTGACTTTCCGGACGCGCTCTGACCGGTATTCGATATCAATCCCTGCTATGTGGGTGACATCTGTCAGCATGATGGCAACAAAATCTTTGGTGTGCGAGATACTGATCTGCTTCTTTTCCGTTTCAGATAGGAAAGGTGCTCCGTTCGGATGATGATGAATAATGGCTTCGTGTCCGAGCATTTCTTTCAGCAACAAGCGGGTGGCGAGCCATTCCTTCTGGCGCTGTTCCGCTTTAAGCCGGCTGAATTCCGGCTGATACCACGCTGTGTGCTGGAGGAGAGACCACATTTCTTCGGTCGTCTCTTCCATCTTCCAAATGCCAATGGGCGGTACAATTGATAAAACGGACATATCTATTTTTTCCAATTAAAAGTTTCCATCAGGTGCATGACATCCTGAATCAGATATTGGGTAACTGGAGCGATGGAATCGGCTTTCGGTTCAAAGGCATAGTAAACAGCACCTCGGAAAAAATGATCGGTACTGTCTGTCAGATGGAATTGAATGGGAGAGATACAATCTCCTTTTAAGAGAAATAATGAACCATATACCTGTTTCTCCGGATTCTCAAAGACTTTTTCTTGAACGTCCTGGATACGCTGCTGTCTGTCGACCAGCTTATAACTGTCTTGCAGCGATTGTCCTATTTGTTTCCCTCGCAGGTAACTGCAATAAATAGTGGCATGCAGTTCGGGATAGGCCAAATTGACCCATCCGTTCTTTGCTGCCAATACCGATGAATCCACTTTTGCTTCCTGTGAAATGTCAAACGAATAAGGCAAAGACGGAAGAGATAACGGCATATATGTAGCTTTCTTCGGTTCTATACGGAAATAGCCTCTGGGCTTGGGACTATAATCTGTACAGCCAATCCCGATTGCTAATGTGAGAAACATTCCTGCTCGGACGACTAAACCATATCTTTTATTCCTCTTCTTTGTCATCTTCCGAGGCGTTAATCACATTGAATTTTACTTTCAGGATACGGCGATTATCCATTTCCAATATTTGGAAACGATAATTCTTGTATTCAATAACTTCTCGCCGACGCGGAAAGTCTCCTTTGATTTCAAGTAATAATCCCGCCAAAGTCTCCACTTCTTCAGTGATCTTTTCGAAGTCGGCCGGATCCGTATCAGTAGCTCGGAAGAAATCTGTAAGCTGGATTTTTGCTTCAAAGATATAACTGCCGTCGGCCAGTCGGATGTATTGCTTTTCATCTTCATCGTATTCATCCGAGATTTCACCGACAATTTCTTCCAGAATATCTTCCATCGTTACGATACCCGAAGTACCTCCGAACTCATCCACAACGATAGCCATGTGTATTTTGTTAGTCCGGAATTCTTCCAGCAGGTCATCTATTTTTTTTGTTTCAGGCACAAAGTAAGCAGGTCTGATCAGGCTTTGCCACCGGAAGGTTTCAGGCTTGTCCAGATAGGGCAGAAGATCTTTGATATACAAGATGCCTTTGATATTATCTTCTGTACCGGAATAAACCGGAATACGTGAATATCCGCACTTGATAATCGTATCAATGACTTCCTTGAAATTAGCCTTGATATCGAGATCTTCCATATCCAGTCGGGAAGTCATGATCTCATCAGCTGTCTTGTTATAGAATTTGATGATTTCAGCCAGCATCTCTTTTTCTTCCGGAATAGCTTTGGAAGTTAATTCGAGAGCTTTGCTCAATTCATCTACCGAAATATCATATTTCTTTTTGGCCAATGTCTTGTTGATGGTAGAAGTAGAATGAACCAACAATGCTGCCAAAGGCTTACAAATCTTCTGAATATTCAGCAGGGTAGGCGCTGCTTTATGGATGAAAGGCAAAGTGTTTTGCTTTGCGTATATTTTAGGCATGATCTCCCCAAACAACAACAAGAGGAATGTCAGGACAATTGTTTCCAACACAAATCCGAGCATGGGAACATTCGAAAAGTCCAGCCATTCGTTGATACCATATGTACATAACATGACGATGGCTACATTGACGAAATTATTGGCTATTAAGATCGTGGCCAATAGAAACTCGGAATTGTTGAGTAAATCCAGAATTACAGAATCAGCGGGATGATTCCCTTCTTTGATTCGGTTGATATCGTTAGGCTTTAAAGAAAAGAAAGCAACTTCGGAGGCTGAGATAAAACCTGAGGCAAATAAAAGTAAAACAGCCAGCGCCAAGGCGATGACAGGACCTGCTGTCAGATCCTGTACACCTACTTGGCTAAATATTTCTGATATATAATCTGAGTCCAAGGAATTTTCTTTTAGTTAGACATGATCAAAATGGCAGATCATCTGCTTCATTTGATTCTGAAAATGATGGGGAAGGCGATTGCATGGCCGTTCCAGGCTGCTGATAACCGGTATTGGGTTGTACAGGTTGAGACATGGTGTTGCTCGTGTTTGTGGCAGTTTGTGCCATAGACGAATCAGCAGGACGAGATCCTGTACTGTAAAACTCAATACGGTCGGCATGGATTTCGGTTACATAACGTTTGATGCCATTCTGGTCATCGTAAGTTCTGGTCCGGATTTTCCCTTCCACATAAAGGCCGGATCCTTTTTTTACCCATTTTTCTACAAAAGAGACTAAATCTCTTCTGGCAACGATATTATGCCACTCTGTACGTTCAGGGATAACAGTTCCATTAGCTAAGGTATATCCTCTTTCTGAGGTGGCAAGTGGAAAACTGGCAATAGCCGAACCGCTGTCGAAGTAACGGACATCCGGATCTTTTCCCACATTTCCGATAAGAATAACTTTGTTTAAAGACATATTGTTACTTTATTTAATGAATGTACAAAGAAACACAAATTTGGTTAGTTGGACAAATCTAATGAACGAAAAACGCAACTCTTTTATAGAACGCATAGCCGAAAAGAGCTTAATGGATAAAATACGAATATTAAAAAAGAGGATAGGATTGAAATCGATTTTAAAAGTAACGAGAATTGAATCTGATTTTCGTTGGATTCAAAAATGATTCCAGTTAATTTTATGTCCAAGGCTGTATCTTTTCTTATAATTTGTGTATTCATTCAAGATTAACTAAAGAGTGATCAAAAATATTTGTCCTTTTGTGCGAAAAAAATATCATTTTTATTTCTTTGATTAATAAGATATTATGAAAATCAATGAAAAATAATTCAAAAAAAGTATCTCAAAAGTTTGGTAGTTCAAAAATAAGTCGTACCTTTGCATCGCAATTGAGAAACAAACCAACACTCAATGAAAGCAAAAACGGGGTGTAGCGCAGTCCGGTTAGCGCACCTGCTTTGGGAGCAGGGGGTCCCAGGTTCGAATCCTGGTACCCCGACGAAATTAAAAGAGCTGACACGATAAGTTTCAGCTCTTTTTTTATATCCAAAACCTAATGCAATAGTTGATATTCTATGTGAAATATTTTTATCTGTCTTATCCGTTTCATCTACATTTCTTGCAGAATATGGTTTGCCTATAAAAAATATGAGTATAAATCCGTAATAAAGGTAATTCTGCCCCGGGAAAAACCGTAATTTATCTACATTTTAAGCCGATGAAGCCAGCTAATTTTGTATCGTAAAACAATAAGATTGTTGAACCCTAATTGTTTATGGTATGTGCAAACGATTCTTTTATTTATGTTTGGTATGGTTAGGATTTGCTTCAGCGGGTTCCCTCCATGCTGAAAACAGGAATTTGGAAACAACAGAAATTAATAACTCAAAAAACAGCCTTATGGAAACAACATTAAATCTGACACAAGAATGGGATAAAGTATTCCCGCAAAGCGACAAGGTACAACATACGAAAGTGACTTTCCGCAATCGTTATGGTATTACCCTGGCTGCTGATTTATATGTTCCGAAGAATGCAGTAGGAAAATTCTCCGCTATCGCAGTGAGTGGTCCGTTCGGAGCTGTTAAAGAACAAGCATCTGGACTTTATGCCCAAACGCTGGCAGAACGAGGATTTCTGGCACTGGCTTTCGATCCCTCATTTACTGGAGAAAGTGGTGGCGAGCCTCGTTATGTGGCTTCACCAGACATCAACACAGAGGATTTTTGTGCCGCTGTCGATTATCTTTGTACTCGTCCGGATGTAGATGCCGATCGTATTGGAATTATCGGAATTTGTGGTTGGGGAGGTTTTGCTCTTAATGCCGCAGCCATCGATACCCGTATCAAAGTAGCAGTTACCAGTACAATGTATGATATGAGTCGGGTGACAGCCAATGGTTATTTTGATACCATGGATGCAGACCAGCGATATGAGCTGCGTAAGCAACTCAATGCACAGCGTACGGAGGATTATCGGAATGGAACGTATGCGCTGGCCGGTGGGGTAGTAGATCCGTTACCCGAAGATGCGCCACAGTTTGTGAAAGATTACTATGCTTATTATAAAACATCTCGTGGATATCATCCGAGATCACTTAACTCGAACCGAGGATGGAATGTCACTTCATCGCTTTCATTTCTGAATACACCTCTTTTGGCATACAGTCAGGAAATACGGAGTGCGGTACTCATGTTACATGGAGAGAAAGCTCATTCGCGTTATTTCAGTGAAGATGCTTTTAAGAAGCTGAAGGGAAAGAACAAGGAGTTACTTATCATTCCAGGAGCTAGTCATGTAGATTTATATGATAATCTTCAGGTTATTCCTTTTGATAAGATTGTACAATTCTTGCAAGAATATCTTCCCAAAGAAGCAGAGGCGATAGAAACAGATGCCAAAACAGCTTTTCAGCAGGAGATGTTTTTCCCTATTGGAGAACCCAATATGGCGTATACCCAATATTTTACCGGCAACAGTTATCTCGCTTTTGTTTCTAAAGATCAGGTTCCGGTAGCGAATGTGACATTTGAGCCGGGATGCCGGAATAACTGGCATATCCATCGGGCAACGAAAGGCGGCGGACAAATGCTGATAGGTGTAGCGGGTCGTGGCTGGTATCAGGAAGAAGGTAAACCGGCGGTAGAGATTCTTCCGGGTACGGTTATTAATATTCCTGCGGGTGTTAAGCATTGGCATGGAGCGGCTTCCGACAGTTGGTTTGCTCATCTTGCTATTGAAGTCCCAGGTGAGAATACTTCTAATGAATGGCTGGAACCTGTTTCTGATGAGGCTTATAAGCAAGCGCAAACTTCTAATCATCCTCAATGATGGATCTGAAAGAGAGATTTAGACACTTCTGGATAGCTCCGGTCTTATTGCTGACATGTGCCACCTTATCAGCTTGTACTCCTACAGATGAAGACGTATTCATGCAAGAAGTACCTGAAAGGCCGGAAGATTCGGAAGAGGATACAAACAATGACAATAGTAACGAGAATATGGAAAGTAAGACGATTTGGTTGACTGTAGATGACTGTACATTTACAGCAACATTAGAAAAGAATTCATCAGCGGAAGCTCTGATAACTCGTCTGTCTGATGGTAACATTCAAATCCGTATGGACGATTATGGAAATATGGAGAAGGTGGGTTCTCTTGGTTTTTCTCTACCTCGGAATGACAGACAAACAACTACATCTCCGGGTGATTTGATATTATATCAAGGCAACTCATTCGTTATATATTACGATTCGAATTCATGGAACTTCACTCGTCTGGGACATGTCAACGGAGTTACCACTCGGAAACAAATGTTGGAATTATTGAGCGGAGAAGGTGAAATAACCATTACATTATCTTTAGAATGATGAAACAAGCTATTATATTCCTCTTGCTTGGATGCCTGATGCTTCCGACAAGAGCTCAAAATAAATCAGAAAATATGGACAGAATAGATCTTTGTAAACAGAATTATACCGCCTTGTTTGGCGGAGAAGCTTTAACAGGGGAAGGAACGGATCCTGAGTTTATGGCAATCCTACAGAAATTTATCTTCGGAGAGGTTTTTGCTGTGGGAGATCTTGATCGGCCTACCCGTGAATTGATTACTTGTACTATACTTTCGGTGATGCAGACTTTACCCCAGTTGAAAGCGCATGCTGCAGCAGCTTTACAGGTAGGAGTCAAGCCTGTTGAATTACGTGAGGCGGTTTATCAGTGTGCTCCATTCATTGGTTTCCCAAAGACTTTAAATGCGATTGGTGTCATCAACGAGGTTTTCCGAGAAAAAGGTATCTCTTTACCTTTGGAAAACCAGGCTACTACCACCGAGGAGGATCGCTATGAGAAAGGTCATGCCATCCAACATCCGCTTTATGGCGATGAAATTGCTGAGAAAATGGCCGATGTTCCGGGAGGTATGGGCGATGATGTGGCTCGCTTCTTGACGGCTTACTGTTTCGGGGATATATATACTCGAGGTGGATTGGATGTAAAGACGCGCGAACTGCTTATTTATTGTGTTCTGACAACTCAAGGGGCCGATGCCCAACTATTACCTCATGCCCTGAGTAATCTGAAATTAGGTACAAGTCGGGAAACACTTGTAGCTGCTGTTATCCAATGTCTTCCTTATGTGGGATTCCCACCAGCATTGAAAGCTTTGAATGTGATCAAAGGTATTGATCCGAAGGTAATCGAGGCTTCTAAATAAAATTATTATCTGCGGAAAATGATGTTTAATCCGCTGCATGTAATAGCAGTATATTCATGCAAGAAGGGCGCGGCCTTCAACGACAAATGAGGATAATTTCTCGGTATTGTCGTTGAGGCCGCGCCTCTTTTATTAAGCCGAAGCCTGAACCCAAAGAGGAATCAGAACTTCATCGTATTCAGATCCTTATCGATCAACAAGCCGTCGGTCGGATTGAGGGTAAACTTCGCCTTCCGTTTTGCTTGGAAAGTAAGAATAAAGAGATCTTCCGAACCTGAAAGGACCGGTTTGTCTCCTAAATTGACGAAGGTTGGATAGAGGATTTTCTGACCATTGGTATGCAAGCGGTCGTAGGTTAAATTCTCCATTTGAGCCATATCTTGGGTTTCCACTTCTACAAACTCAAAGTTTTGCTGGTCATATGGCAGAGCAAAACTCAAGGCATTGACCGCACAAAGATCCATTCCTTTAACCAATACCCGAACAGTATCGCCAGCTTGTATAGCCTGTGTCTTGTCGAGGCTGATTTTTAATTGACCGGAAACTTTCTCTTGACCCGGATCTTCGATACCATCCTCTAATTGGGTAGCCACCACCGAGATGTCATAAGCGTCGATCAAGTCGTTCCGGTTGATATCTCCGGCACTGACATAATCGAAGTCAGCGTCGCCTTTCCGCAAACCGGTGTAATTCATGTACGAGGTTAGGTCGTTGCTATCGATCTTACCATCGTTATTGATATCGCCCGGCAGATAACTTTCCCTACCCGGAACCTTAAAGACATACAGCTCACGGCCCGATCCGTAATTGCCAGCAGCCTCGGTTACGTGTAGTTTGATATAACGAGCCTGTGGATGGTCTTTGAATTCAAATACCTTCACATCGCTATTACGTTTCCAGGCAAAGGAATCTACTGCTGTCCAGTGTTCTTTATCGAGACTGTAGGATACTTCTCCTCGGAGAATTGTACCATTACCGCTATCTAGTCGGGGCAGATAGTGGAACTTGTCCAATTGATTGAAGCTACGTAGGTCGATGATCAGATCGAACGGCACCGCCTTTTTCCCATATTCCGAATGCCAAACATCACCCGTTTCAGCCCAATCGAAGAGACGATCCACTTCAAATCCTTCCTGTGAAGGAGCCGACGATTCTCCGCGTATTCCCTTGATCGCAAATTCCAACGGATTCGTCTTGGTTTCTACACCGAAGGAAGCCCAGTCGGATACACCATCGCGATTGACCGAACGTATCTTGAAATCGTAGTGAGTTTCTGGTTCCAAGTCCTCAAATGTGAGCGACGTTTGTTGGATGGTCGTATAAAGCATGTTGTTGAACTCGATTTCGTAGTAATCGGCATTCTCTACTTTGTTCCAAGTCGGTGTAACGGCATAAGCTTCCCGGTTCTCTTCCGTTACTTGTGCTATGGGAGCTGTCAGATTTCCTGTCGACCGGAGATACGAATTACCCATGTCGAAACGATAGCCTTCGATTACCAATTCTGTGTTCACAGCGGTAATATCGGCAGATTCCAGTTTTACCCGTAATTGCGGATTCCGGCGGATGGAAACCTTGGCAAAGTCGCTACCTGGTGTCGCAAACCGGTTCCATTCAGGACTTGCTTCGTAAAAGACGACATTTTCGCCCTTCTCGAAAGCTTCCAGCGAGGTTACTTGGGATAGTTTTACTTTCCGTGATCCCAACCGTGCTGTCACTTTCTTCGGTTCTTCCGATACCTATAAAGTATAAAACAAAAAGTACAGAATAATATTTTGAAAGTTATTGATTGAGAGAAAGATATTAAATTGAGACTATGGGCAAGTAAAAAACGAAAAGTACAAAATGTAAATTTGAAAGTTGCAAAATGGACTTTGTTGGATTGAATTTTTAAATACTCATTTAAAAACTGGACTAAAAATATAGGGTAAACGGACAAAAAGCTGGATATCCAGAATTTGCCCGTTTTCTTTTTGTATGAGGCATTATTTTTTATTTGTGGTAGTTTGTTCGGATAAACTGGTATAATTAAAATATGGGCTTATTTTACGTGTATTTTCCAATTCTGCTCAATATGGAAGGATTGTTCTATACTTTCATGCTGCAAAAAACAGGGATCGGGATTGTGATTTTTCGTATGTGGGTTTTCGGGGTGTTTTTTGTTGTTGGATATAGTGTTGGATATAGTGTTGGATATAGTTTTTTTGTTGTTCAGGAAGTTATTCGCGGGGGGATTTGTGGTTAATTTGTGTTAATATACGTGGGTTTTGAAGTTTTCGGGGGGGGCTATTCCCACTTTTAGACGGTTATTGTACTTTTAACGTATTGATTTACTATTATTTAGGGAAAATATTTGGAAAATAGACATATAAAACGTAATTTTGATAAAAACAAAGGCAGATAGAGATAGACTAGTTTTTTACGGAATAACAATTATTATATATAGGCATTTTTATTATGAACGAGCAAGAAAATAAAGACGTTTGGAGAGTTCCATCAGAAACTATAGAACTATTAGACGGAAAGACAGTAGATTTTGTATTTAGCCAGGGTGAAAAGTACCTGGAAGAACTGTGTAAAGTGTCTGACTCGATCACCAGCAAATGCTACATGCTATTAGGCATTATATTTGCAGTTTGTCCTTTCTTGATAACAACATCATTATCAGTCAACAAAATTGTATTTACCATTATTGCCTACGTTTTTGCGTCGGTTTGTGTGGGTGTTTGTGTGATGCTGCTTCTAATTATGAAACCTAGATCCGGATACAGCAAAGGAAGGTCTCCTAAAGACTTGATATATATGCCATTTTTGGAACATTACAAAAAAGAAAATATTGCTTCTTATGCTATATACGAATTGGAAAATCTTCAATGGAAGATAGATGAAACCAATAGAGCAAACGAGCAACGATCCAAGACCTTTACGACTACTTTATGGACGTTGCTCGTCAGTTTTTGCTCATTACTTATTTTTGCGATGGTTTTTGCCTCTTATTAGAGTGTTTGGAATTCCATCTTTTGGCTATTAAGCTCACTTTGTTTACAACGTGCTTTTTTTGAAAGCCGCTTCGTGGTAATTCTGGCTTTTTGTTCTCCTTCGTGTCTTCTTTTCCCATAATTATCAATATTAATTATCATATTATCGTATTCATTCTAATGAATCTCCCAAAAAAGATATATTTAATAGGCTTTTTAATGATTCAGAGATTAGATCAATCTTTTTTCTTAATTCATTCTTATTGATTAACAAAACATTACTTTCAATCTGTTCTAATCGAACTATATTTTTAGACATATAACATCCATCAATTTTAAAATTAAAAATGCACAAACAAGAATCTTTAATAAAAGCTCTTTTTGAACCTTTATTAAATGGAGAATAATATCGAACAGATCCTACAGGCAAAGAGTCAATAAAAGAAGAAACTTCATTATCGTTTGCAGCAATTCCAGATCCTTTTAAAAATTGCGATAAATGAAACCATGATCCCTTATTAGTTATTAATGTAACTACTTTAAAATTAATGTCGTATAATTGGAATAAAGATATTGCCCATTTATCATCCTTATTGCATTTGTATTCTGCTGGAACTCTTTTGTATTTAGCTCCATTTCTTCCTGTAATGATAGGAACAGAAAGTTTCAATTCTCCTGAATCTATCATATTGAAAAACTCTTCAACAGTATATTTTTTGCTTTTATCAAACATAAATATCTATTTATATATATGAAATATCTATTTAAATTATAGTGTTCTTGCGAATGCTGAATTTGACCAATGCCAGGGCATTGATGCTTGATACAGGTATGTCTTTGGGGTCGTGGTGTGGATTATAACTAACCAGTTTTACATATCCGTCTTTTTCTGAATGATTTATGTATTTGACAGTCAGGAAATCGTCGCCTTCGATATCGAAGGAAATGAGGTACATCTCGCCATAGATCACGTTGTCGAAATTGTGTATTTCCTTGTAGGCGATTATATCTCCTGACTTTAATATAGGATACATACTGTCTCCCCGGACGTAGATCGCGCCATCGCATCTGGGAATATCGGGGATACTTATTTGCCCCAGTATATTCTGATCTTTATTGACAAACAGTGTTTTAAGATTGGCGGCTGCTTCTACATCGTAGAGGTTGATGGATTGCTGATCGATTATTTTCTCAGGAACTTTGGGATGACTTAACATTTGAATAGCCGGAACCTCCTCTTTTAACATCGATCCACGACCTGTCAGAAGCCAATCAGGATTAATATCATCATATATGGTCAAAATTTTCGCCAGCTTATCTCCTCCTAGCTCACTTTGAGCACCTTTCCCTTTAAAATTTGATGAGGATATTCCTGTGGATGAAAAAAAATCATCCTTTTTAATTCCTTTATAATCAATATAAATCCATATTCTTTCTTTTATAGGTGAAAAAATTTTGTCCATAATATTTTGTATAGTCTAAATTTTGTCTTAATATTGCAGCATAAACAAACTATGACCGCGCCTCAAAGATACTGAAGTAGGTCGAAAAAAACAAGAATTGAATATGAGACGATATTATTTTCAACTAACTGATGCCCATTACAACGATCTGGGCGCATTTATTCCGGACGGATCAAATAAGCAAGCCGCCATTAATCGCGCCAAGCGTTGGATGAAAGAAAACGGAGTAGAAGCTGCTGTGCTTGCAGTAAACAGTATGGCAACCGATAACCTGCTCGATGTGATTGACATAGAATTAAACTAAATAGTATTATGAAACGGAGAATAGTAGTAGAATATGGTGAGGTTAGGCGTATTGCCCACCTGATGAATTGTACGCCGGAGTTTGTTTCTCGCTGTTTGTCATTTAGCAAAGATACCAAGTTGGCGAAAGCTGTGAGGAAAATGGCCATTATGCGAGGTGGTGTAGAGATAGGTGCAGAAGAAGAAAGTACAAATCAATTAAATCAATAAATCATGGAAACAAAAATGCAAGTTTTTTACAACGAAGAATCGAATGTAAACATTCGTATGGAAGAGATCAACAACCAGGCATGGTTTATCGCAAAAGACGTATGTACGGCTTTGGAACTTTCAGAAGTTAGTAACACAGTCAAGCGATTAGATGATGACGAAAAGCTGACACGAACAGTATTCGTATCAGGTCAGGGCCGAGAAATGTGGTTTATTAATGAGTCTGGTCTTTACAACTTGATCTTCCAATCCCGCAAGCCTGAGGCCCGTGCCTTCCGTAAATGGGTAACAAACGAAGTTCTTCCATCGATCCGCAGAACCGGAGCATACGGAGTGGAACAGCAGGAGCGCAAACGCCTACCCCTACCGAAATACCGCCCGTTCTTTGACGAATGGAAACAACGGGTACGTCCGTATATCAGCCGTGACGAACTGGAAGGTGTTGCTGTGGACTGTGGTGTAACGCTATATCATGTACAGAAGGTGTATGCAGGTACATCTATAAGCGCACCGGTTACACGCATCATTACGGAATATGCCCAGAAGAACCGGAGGCATGACGTGATCTATCCAGAACAGAAGCCGGTGCATGAACAGATGTGTATTGATTGGGATAAGTAAGACAGTAATGGATAATGAACATTTAAAACGGATTTAAAGATGATTACAAAAAAGACAGAACCCATTATTGAGTACGAAGAAGAAACAGAAACTTTTATCGTGATTGGTACAAAAGTAGAATACCGGTTGTTTGGTATTCTACTTTATAAAAAGACTTTCTTAAGTCCGGAAGCATTCGGGATTAAAGAATACAACTATCAGATTTGTATTTGATCGATGATCTCTTTGACTCATAATAATTCATTTTAAAGTTGATTCCTACAAAGGTAGGCAAAAAACCGAGACCTAGACTATTCCCGCCAAGAAAGCCAACGACTTGCAGATACCGGAGCGAGACCGGGGCGGGAGCAGATAATAACAATAAAACTGATTGAATATGGTCAATAAAAGGAATTACAAAGAACTTAGTTATGAACCATTTTCCAAGCTAGGGTATCATTTCCCGGTATTGGTATGGACGGGCAAGGACGATGAAGAATGCCGCCCGGTGTTCAAGACTGTGATGGCAGAGGCTCCTGCCAAAGTAAACAAGTCGGGTTATGACGTATGGGGAATCGTTGGTTTTGACGCCGTGAGCGGAGAATCGGAATGGTATGAGTACAACCATTGCGTCTCGCTGGAAGACTTCGGCGTACTGGACAAGATGCTGGCTACGCGATACAGCTGGATGCAGCATATCAGCGGAATGAAAGAAGAGACGAAACTACTTGCCAAAGCACAATGGAAGGAGGGCGTATGAAAACGAAAATCATATTCTGGGGATGGATGATCAGCTGGCTGCTGATGATGGCCGGGATCGGAACTTTGTGTGATGCTTCGGAGAAGGGAAACGCATCGCAGTGGATCATCGGATTTGTCTTGATAGGCGTCTGGTTTGTGTTCTCGATGCTGATCAACGATCATAAAGACGAATGCCTGACGTATCTGAACGAACTGGAGAAGAAGATCGACAATTTGCTCACTTGATATAACTGAACACTGACCCTTACACCCGCCAGGAAAGCCAACGACTTGCATATCCGGAGCGAGACCGGAGGCGGGACAATAGAATAAGAAAGAAATGAAATATCACGAAAACATATTGTGCATCAGTTATGCGGAGCTAACCGACGGAGACCCGAATGACGCGAACGAGAGCATGAGACCGATTATATCGGCATCGAACTTGCAGTATCTGGTTCAACGCAGACAGATACGTGTTGTTCGCCGCGGGTGCTTCGGACAATCCGCCCTGTATGCCTACAACTCACTGCCGGAGAAATACCGTGATAAGGTAGTTGACAAATATGGCGATGTGGAGAAGAAGGCCACACGCAGCAGCCTGAGAGATATCTTTGAGCGCGACATGCGTGCAGAGAACTTCTATCAGACCTATACTACCGACGGACATACCCACCTGACTCCGGAAACCATCAAGCTCTATGTAAATAACGCATCGGCCCTGAATGCCGTGATTGATCTGTATGCTCGCCGAGTAGCCGCTATCAAGCTGCGTAACGGAAGCTGCGGACGTGTGATGGGCGAAATATGCGACGAACTGAGCCTTATACAGGCAGAACTGGGTTGCAAACTACCGAAGAACAGCCAATCGTTCCGTCGCGTACTTGACCGGTACCGGAAAGAAGGCTACGCGTCGCTGATATCCAAGAAGCTTGGAAACTCGAATGCAGACAAGACATCGAGCAAGGAGCGAAAAGCATTGATGGATGAGCTGTGTGGTGACGGGCGTAACCTGAATAATGAAACAGTAGCCATGCTATACAATACTGTAGCTGCCAAATTAGGATGGTCAACCGTAACAGCTGCTACTGTAGGAAATTTCAGGAGAAGATATACAGAAACCTTTGCCGGCAGATACGGATCGAGAGCTTACAAGAACGAGCAACATATGCTTATACAACGAAGCGCTCCAACTGCACCCATGTTTTATTGGACTGCTGACGGATGGGATGTCGAGCTGCTGTATCAGAAAACACTGGTTAATCCGGAAGGAAGAAGCGTAACCACGTATCACAACCGGCCTACGGTGGTCATGGTGATTGATCCATTCAATAAATACATCATCGGGTATGCAATCGGGACACACGAAACTCCTGAACTGATCCGTGCTGCTTTCCGGAATGCCTTTGAACATGTATTTGAACTGTTTGGCGATTATTACCGTCCCTGGCAGATACAGACAGACAATTACGAGAAGAAGACGCTGACCGATTTCTACTCTGCCTTGACTCATTATTATACACCGGCGGAGCAAGGAAACGCGAAAGCCAAGATTATAGAGCCCTTCTTCAACTGGTTTAACCAGCAGTATTGCCGATTATGTCCAAACACATCTGGTGTCGGCGTAAAAGGACGGCGGAAAAACCAGGTAAGCGATGACTGGATCAAAAATCACAAGAAAGACTTTCCGGACTATGAAGGTGTAGTCAACCAGCTGGCGTCGCTGATCGAAATGGACCGGAAGATCAAGGTTGACAAATATCTGGAAGGCTGGAAATCGTTGTCTGAAGACCGGAAGCTGTCCTTCCCTCGCATCAACTGGCTATCCACCTTTGGGGAGCTGGCACAACCGCGCAAGATGCAACCGATGGGCATACAGCTACAATTGAACGGCATTATTCGCTGGTATGACACTGATGACCGTGATTTCAGAAATTACGGACACAAGACCTGGTACGTACGGTATGACCCGAACGATATGAGCAGTGTGCTGGCTGTGGTGAATGTAGGAACCCAGAAGAAACCGCTTGAGGGGACTATCCGATTCCTGCTGGAAGAAAAACAAGCACAACCCATGGCTCTTGCCGACCGAAAAGAAGGAGATATTGACAATTTGATGCGTATCCGACAATTCAATCGGGAAATGGACCAAGAGGTTATCCGCAAACGATCGGAATCGGCAGAAACCGTTCGCGCCCTGTTTGAAGGCAACCGGGAACTGCTGGAAGACACCCTTACAGCCCATGTCATCACAGACAGTCTTGGCCAGCACAAGAACCAGCGCAACTCACTGCGGGCAGCGACAGCACCCAAAGCCGTTGCACCGGTAAAGCAGGAAGAACCGGAAGAAGCAGAAGAATATACTATCGATATAGACGAAAATGATTTTTTAAATGACTTTTAAATATAAGACGTATGAACAGGAACAGACTTATGCAGCATGTAAATGATTGGATTACCCGACTGGGCAGCCAGAGTAAAGTTGCAGAAAAAATAGGCGTGAGCGTTACTTCCCTTAGTTTATGGCTAAACGGAAAGTATGGAGCAGATACAGGCAAGATGGATGCCAAGATAGCCGCCTCGCTGAATTACCAGGAAGACGGATGGCAGGTAGTCACCACCATCAGTAACTATCGGAAGATTGAGTTCGTGTGCCGAAGCTGTAAAGAGGAAGCCATGTGGATGGCCATCAGCAATAAAGCCGGAAGCGGAAAGACACAGACGCTGGAGCATATCTTCAACAGTGACCTTAGCGGATCAATCATCTTTATCCAGGCGGAAGAATGGAATGCCCGTCAATTCCTGCTAGAACTTGCAGAACGCACCTGCGGCGTACCCAAGCGGAGTTATACAGACATACCTACCCTGATCAAGATGATAACAGAATACTTGAACCGCCTGTCGGCCGACAAGCCCCTTCTTATCATAGACGAAGCCGACAAGCTGCGTCCTGCCGCCCTTAGAAAGCTGATTCCGATATATAACCGTACCGAACACCGTATGGGATGCGTGCTTGCCGGCACGGAGAACCTGCATAAAGAGATCGCTCGCGGCGTTCGTAACAACCTGAAGGGATACGATGAGATAGACAGCCGTCTGGGACGATCATTCATCGATCTGCCAGGAGCCACCGAGCAAGAAGTACGAGACATCTGCCTTGCCAACCATTTGGATACAGACTCGGCAGACCGCGTATGGAGCGAAGTTGACAAGGTGAAGAAGATTGTCAAGACCCGCGGCAAAAACAAAGGAGAAGTACGCGAGAAGTCTGTATTCATCTGCGAAGACCTGCGCCGCCTGATGCGCTTAGTGAAGAGAGAACAGTTAGCACACAAACTCAATAATCTATAATCATATGGCCAAGACACTTGGAGTAGAACAATTCTTGCAAGCACGCAAGAAAGTAATGCCTTTTGAAGGCTCCTGGCGTGCAGCCTTCGGTTGCCCCGCCTATTCCGGTACCTGGATTGTATGGGGAATGTCGGGATCAGGAAAGACTCGGTTTGCCCTACAGCTCATCAAAGAGCTAACCAAGTTCGGAAGATGCGCCTACGACAGTCTGGAAGAGGGCGACAGCCTGTCGATGCAACGAGGATTTATTGATGTCAACATGATGGAAGTGTCACGGCGTATTGTTCTGTTGGATCGGATGCCGATCCATGAGCTGATCGAATACCTGAAGAAACGGAAATCGCCCCAGTTCGTCGTCATCGATTCGCTACAATACACCGGCATGACCTATAAGGACTATCTGCGAATGAAGTCGGAACTACCCAACAAGCTGCTGATATTCATCTCGCACGCACTGGGAAAAGAACCCAAGGGGTCGGCGGCACAGTCAATCCGATACGATTGCGACTGCAAGATACGCGTAGAAGGATTCCGTGCCCTGGTTGCCAGCCGATTTGCGGAAGGAATACCAGAGCCCTACACTATTTGGGAAGAAGGCGCAAGCCTGTATTGGGGGAATAAATCAGAAAATGAGGAGGAATAAGATATGGAAAAGAAAAAAAACAAACACGCCCGGTTTTACAAGCTCATCCAGCAGCTGCCGGACTACGACCCAAAATACCGGGATGTGATCAAAGAAAGCATCGTACATGAATACAGCCTTGGAACCACCACCAGCCTGACAGAGCTATACGAGAAGAAGCCCAAGACTTACAGCTATATGCTTGAGATGCTTCAGAAGAAAGTAGGCAAAAAGGTGTATAAAGACGAACAAGACACTGCCAGGAAAAGGCTGATAGCCGCTATCGGGGCCAATCTGGACAAGCAGGGATATTCGTATGACAGCCAAGATCAAAAGCTGGAATACATCAAACGCATCGCCTGCCGGGCTGCCAACAGCAATGAGTTTAACCAGATACCCCTGTCTAGGCTTCGAGCCCTATATAATATGTATATCCGGCAAAACAAGGTGCTGGACAATGCGCTTAACCTGAACATCAACCGGAATTGACATGGCACTGAAGAAAATAGCCGATCTGCAAGAAGAGATCGTTGAAAAAGGAAAGCGCATTAACCGCCGTATCGAGAAGATCCAATCGGATATCGACTTTATGGTTGATATCATGATGACCAAACCCTACGAAGAGATGGCTGCCCACCGCAAGCTGCTCCAAGAATGGGAAAAAGAGATAGAAGAATTAAAGAAAGCCGTTGAGTTCCTTCGTAAAGAATGGATGCGGCTGGAATCATTTAAACACAATTAAATAATTACGTATCATGGAAGAAAAGAAAATTGACCTGTCGCAATTGAGCGAAGAAGAATTGAAAGAAGTATTGGCCAACGCACGTGCCGAGCAGAAACGCCGTAACATTCAGAACCGTGAAGCTTACGAATCGATCCGCGCTGAAGTAGTGGGACGTGTAGAACAAAAGGTGCGATCCGTACGCGAAGAAGTAAGCGGACTACATAAGTTCTGCGTAGAAGAAATGGGAGCCTTCCGCAAGGTAATGGCAGACTACGGGCAGCTTCGCAGTTCGGACCAGATGAGTTTCACGGTACAGGAAGGAAACTTCCGAATTGAAGTACGGAGCAACAAGGTCAAGAAGTTTGACGAACGGGCCGACGTTGCTGCCCAGCGACTGATAGAGTTCCTGCAAGAATGGATCAAAGGAAAAGAAGACGGGGCAGACAACCCGATGTACCAATTAGCCATGACGCTGCTTGAACGCAATGCCAATGGCGACCTGGACTACAAGTCGATCAGCAAACTGTATCAGATGGAAGAGAAGTTTAACGATCCTGCCTATTCGGACATCATGAACCTCTTCAAGGAAAGCCATACCGTAGAAGGCACTTCTATCAACTTCTACTTCTTCGAGAAAGACGAGATGAATGTATGGAAGAAGGTAGAACCGAGCTTCAACCGCATGTAAGGCGGAATCCGAAGGTCGTGACCCTGACACCCGGCAAGTGGATATATGTCTGCCCTTGCGGATTCCCTTACCGGGTGATGATCATGACCCGTACATGCCGCACCGTTGGCATCTATTGCTTTTATTGTAAACGTGAAATAGGAAAATATTATAAGATTATGGATGAAAGACTGGAATTTGAACAAAACTGGAACAATAAACTGAATTGTAACTGCTTTACGACTATCCGGCTGCACAACCCGATCAAATACTGTGTTGATGCCGTGAAGAACATTTATCTGGACGGGAGATATAAAGGAGATGCCCGTATCTTATCCGTGAAACCGATGCGGCTTGATCAGATCAATCTGTTTGTATCGAAACTTGATATGGGGTTGCCACCGGAAGAATGTATCAAGGAGATCAAGAAGCTGTACAAGAATCGTCCTGGACTGGACTGGCAAAGGCAGCAGGTTGACCTGATCTTGCTGGAGTATATCAAAGAGTCGAAAGAACCTTCTTTATTTTATTGAGTATGGATGGAATTAATTATATAAAAGACTACAGGATATATGAGCCTGTCAATGATCTTAAGGCATTGGAATGTATGCTGTACCACAAACACAAAGGTTATAGCAGTACAAAAAGAGGTAATAACCAGAAGGCTATTGCTAAAAGACGGAAAAAGAACAAAAACAAAAAAACTCATAGAAAATGACAAAGGAAGAATTTGATAATCAGCGATGGGAGGCTGGAATGAGCTGCTATGTAGACGGTGATTTGTATCCTATCGTGAAAGTTGATCTTGGAGACCGTCTGATTGGTGTCCTGGATGAAGAAGATGGCAGCATATTGGAAGTTCCCTGTAAGTTTGTTCACGCCGTAAATCCTGCCAATCCATGAGCCGTAACAAACAGATCATAGAGATTGCCCCACCGGATTACGAGCGTGTCCGGGAGAATTTTGTGGTATCCGGGTATCCTTGCCCGGTATGCCACGGGCAAGGTGGATTTAGCGAACAGACCGGTCATGATACCTATCAGACTTCAACCTGCGATTATTGCGATGGGACTGGAAAGGTAAAAGCTAAGGTGCAAATTGAATGGGGACCTGATTATGGAGAATAGATATAATGAAGCCTTTTTCAGATATCTGTTCCGCAGATTTCCGTGGGACAGACACTGGTTTGTAGAAGGCGAATATAAGAAGAATCCCATTAAAGGGTATAGAATTAAAACAATATTTAAACTGAAGTAATATGCATACAGAAGAAAGAGTGATGGATATTGTTAATCAATAATAAGCACAAAGATAATTTCTCAATTTATAATAAATAAAATGGATGAAATGAAAGTAATAGTAACATTCAGTGGTGGCAAAGATAGTCTTGCATCACTTCTTTGGGTACGAAATAATCTTACAAAGGATTTTATCACAGTATTTTGTGATACAGGATGGGAACATCCTTTAACCTATCAATACATCAAAGAAATACGCAATCAACTTGAACTGAATCTCGTAACAGTGAAATCAAAAAAGTTTGATGGCATGGTAGATTTGGCAAAAAAGAAATCACGTTGGCCGTCTTCACAGCGTAGGTTCTGTACATCTGAATTAAAGACAATTCCCATGATTGATTATATACTTGATGAAGTTAACGATAACATCCTAATGATACAAGGAATACGTGCAGCGGAAAGTGTTAAACGTGCCGAAATGTCAAAACAATGCACTTATTTCAAGTATTACGTACAACCATACGGAAAGGATAAGAACGGAAAAGATAAATACCATACCTATCGTCGTAAAGACGTGTTGGCTTTTCGTGAGAAATACTCTGATGATTTATTACGACCGGTATTCGATTGGTCGGCTCAACAAGTGATAGACTATATACTTGATAACGGATTAGAACCAAATCCACTTTATCGGATGGGATACAAACGAGTAGGATGTTATCCATGTGTTATGGCTTCTCAGCAAGATATTTATAATATCAGTGTTCAAGATCCTCAGAGAATAAATTACATCGCAAACCTTGAACAACAGTTATCAAGTAGTTTTTTTGGACCGGATAAAACACCATCGAAGTATTATAAAGGCGAATATCCCCTTATTGGAGATGTTGTTCGGTATATAAAGGGTAAACATTCTACTGGATCGTTATTTGATGATGACGTAGCTACAAGCTGTATGAGTTATTATGGTCTTTGCGAATAATCCTAGAAAATTTATTACCAAATAAGGAGGAGTAAGCATGAAAGCAAAAACAATAAAAAAACTAAGAGAAAAAATATCTAAAAAAGGATATTACGAAAAACGATGGGAAAAATTTGCAAATAAATGCACGCAGTGGACCAGGTTCTATAAGTTTAAGTGTAATTCTTTCTTTGTAGGAGATGATGCAGAAAAAAGGAATCAATGGGTATACAACAAATATGCTAAAAGAGATATTGGAAAATGTGATTACTATCGTAGAAAAGTAACAGGAGAGGATTGATATGAAAAAAGAAGATATTGAAAAAGAAGCAATAAAAAATATAGAGTTCCAAGGAAAGTTAGATTTAGGATCTATAATCGAAAATTCATGCAGAGAATCTTTCGTATTAGGTGCCGAATGGCGCATAGATAGCGTTTGGCATAAGGATATTCAAAACGGGAAGACCAAAAAGCCTATTCTGGTAAAATTCGATAACGGTTTATTCAATTTATTTGAAGATATCAGGGATTTAAAAGGAATAGAAGATAAGGTTTCTATTTTCGCTTATATCGAAGATTTATTACCAAATAAGGAGGAATGATCATGGAAACAAAAGAAATTACTATACCTTTCGATTTAGAAAGAGCAAAACGCATTACTAATTGCGAAGAAGAAGGCAAGATTGTAACACGAGACGGTAGGAATGTAAGGATCATTTGCTGGGATGCTCATAGGGATGATAACATTATAACTCTTGTTGAAGATGAAAAAGGCGTAGAATTTCCTATGAGCTATACGCCAGACGGACTTGTTTTTTTGAGTATAGAATCTGCTTGCGACCTTTTTATTTCAATCATAAATAGTAGGAGAAATAAGTAATGGAATTCAAATCACAAATAGCCACCACCCGATATCAGTCTGAGAAACTTCTTGCAATGGGGTTAAAACCTGAAACGGCAGACATGTATCTGAAATACGATGGCAACTCGTACTTTATTACCTACACCCTTACGGTAAAAGACAATCTAGTACCTTATACTTTAAAGGAAAAGGATATTCCTGTATGGAGTCTGTCTCGCCTGTTAGAATTATTGCCCGTTGAAGTTCCCGATCCTAAACCCGGATTTGAATCATACCATCCTGAGTTGATAATCCATGAGAAGGGATATAATATTTCGATAAGAAGATACTCAGCTGATTGTCTTGTCGGAACTCACATAGAAGATACTCCAATAGAATGTTGTGTATCAATTATCGAAGGACTTATAAAGAAAAAAAGTTTTAATAAAGAATATTTGAAATAAGAGGAGGTAAATTATATACGCAATTGCAGCTATTTCTAGTATGATGTTTATTAGTAAATGGCTTTGAAAAAGCCCGATAATCAGTAAAAAAGCGTATGTTGTAGAACAGTATATTGATAAAAGTGCTATATTTGTGAAAATAATCTGACTGACATGGCGTACAATAACCGAAACACACTGTTGAAGATGGTCCGTGTGCAGGATATTGTGTTAGCCGAGAAGAAGAAAGGCGTTACACAGATATTCATTTACGAGCACATTATCAAGGACATGTTCCTTATCTCGTACGCAACGTTCAACCGGTGGCTGGCTTATCCTGCCAAGGCCGAGTTGAAATACGGACGGAAGAAGGAAGAAAGGGAACAACTTACGTTTAGCTTTGCATAAAGGGATGTAGTTTGAGCTGCATCCCTTTATTTGTTTATATCTATCATTCTGTCTTAATAACCGGGTCGTCCGGAAAGAAGTATTTCCAAATATCCTTGATGAGCGCATAGAATCCGGAAGCCGACAATCCAGCCAGTGCGCCATAGATCAACGCCCACCACCATACCATGCCTTCGAACAACGGAGCTACCTGCAATGCCCAGCAGATCATAAATGCCGCAATGCCCACCACAGCAGATATGGCCCTTTTTATCAGCGAGCTTTCATCGACCTTCTTCCATACCTTCGCGATCTGGGTGACGATCATTGAAACCAACGCAACGATACCGGTGAAGGTGGATACATCGATTGAGATTCCTGCCGGTTCTTCTGCCACCACTTCCGTCAAGACAGGAGCAGCCATTGCCGCACAGAACGATACGAGCAACAAGCCCACGATACACAAAAATTGTTTCATATTTAAATAGGGTTTAAATGTTAGAAAAATCAGGTTAGTATATCTCTTCGGAGATATAAGCATATCTCGGCGGAGATATAGGTATATCTCGGCGACGATATACCTATATCACTTCTGGTGCCTCCGGTTGGATACCCAATACAAGAGGGCAGCCAACGATCCGCCGACGATCAGGAACCACCACACCCATCGGGGCAGGATATCGGTCTGCACGTCGGTCTGTGTTTGCCGTTCGGTGTGCCGTTCGTCGGTCACCGTCTGTTCGGTGCGCTGTTCAGCCGAAGCCTCGACATCGGTAGCGGTATTCTTTTCCATAGACAAACCGCCCGTCAGCGTACCGGTCGTCGTAGAGACAGGATACTGTCTGCCGGACGTATCCGGCTCACTCCATTTCGTAATTTCCACCTTCAGATCGAAAGCGAGGTTGGCGAGCAGACTGTCGCGCGTCCGCTGAAGATACTGTTCCAAGACCTGCGAACGGATGAACTGCTCTGTCGTCTGATCGTCGACCAGTTGCGAATACCTTTTGGCAGCACACGACACCAGCAGAGCCATCGCCGCAAATACCAACCACATAGCGAATAGAGCCAATCCCTGTCTAATTAGTTTCATGTTTATTCTCCTCTTTAATCAGTTTAATCAATTCCTCTGCATCCTTTTCGGTCGTACATTGAATAATCCCGGCAATCACGTCCGGAATATTCTGGATACCATCCTTGCGCTTGCGCGAATGCTCCATCATGGAACGGAACTCGATGATCAACACGCCGATGGTGAGTACGAGCGTCATGAACGGGATGATATACCACTCGAACAACATCCCAACCAGGTCGAACAACATGCCGAACAACATGATGCGCCAATATTCGCCCGCCTTCTGGAAGGTACGCCTCAGGATGTGCGACTTGATCGGTTCGCCAATCTTCTTGGCTGTATAGATTCCATCCCATAAATCAATACAGATAGCCAGGAACATGATAAACCAAAAGAATAACGTGACAGCCATGTGGAAATAAAACCGAGGCCAGTTGAGTGTTTCGGGGATGTGCATTAAGTCCGTCATATACTGATAGCCGTTTTAAAAATCAATGATGTAACCATGTATCCCTGGTGATCGTAGATCGTCTCGGAAGACTGAAGGATCATCAGCTTGGAAGACGAAAAAAACTTGTGTTTATGCAACAGTGTAACACAATCGTCGACAATAGACTCGTGTTCCTCGAGATCCTTGTCGTGACTCTGTCCGTCGGAAAGCGAGATCTTGTCGCTTACCACCATCAGCTGTACCTGTAGCGGAGACCGCCAATTCCCCTTGGTATACTCATCAAACTCGAGCTTTCCACAAGCCATCAGAATGACGGGGACTTGCACGATGTTGGTAGCAAACTGCTCATTAAAAATCTGGATATCCCTAACAGGGGATTCCGGGTTATCCTCGGCAACAACCGTGCCCGATTCGGGATCAATCCTGAGCCCATAATGATCGGCGATCAGGGCCCGTATTTCTTTCATCAATTGGAATGTCATATCATTTCAGTTTTAAGTAATCAAGAACAATCTTATCAATCTTATCGTCCAGCTCCTTGCTGTGACCAACAAAAGGCCTTGCCGGAAGAACTGCCGAATGCTTACCGAACACCTTGATCATACCCCCTTCGTTCTGAACGGAAGCATAAGGCTTGTCTGACGTGATCGCCAGGCTTATCTGTCGGCTGCTTGCCGTATTGACCTTGTATGCCAGCGAACGCTGCAATTCCATGCTGGTGCCCGTCAGGATAGGACGCTGGGTGGCTGCCTGTGAGAAATTGGCATTCCGTGACTTTCTGCCCTTCTTGCCCTTCTTCTTCTTTCCCTTCGACTTGTTGCCCCGGTAATCAAACCCATACCAGGGACTGTTGGGATCGCGACGCTTCACGTCTTTCCACTTCTGCAATCCACCATCCAAAAAGCCCTGCAAACGGAAGTTATCCTTAAAATGATTCACCGCCTCGTTTCCGATCTCGCGGGCCAGCCTGGACGGGTTGCTCATCTCGGCCCACACTACCTGTATCCTGGGAACATCATTCTGTGCCATTTTCGGTCTCCTTTTCCAAGAATCGTTTTACCGCCTTTTTAGCCGTCTTGTCTGCCTCGGCTATATACGGATGGGTATCACTAAAGATCGCCTTGGAGAAAGCCGGATTCCGGTCTAATCCGGGCGATACTGTATCGGGTACAGACTCTGCCACCGGAGAATCTCCCACATGGGTGATTGCTTCTTTCGTAGCACGTGTATCACACTTGCAGTTCCAGACGCAACCCGGATAATGATTCTTCCACCACGGGTCGTCGACGCTACGCACCTGGTTGTAATACACCATGTGCGAGATACGCGGATCGGGCGAGACACTTGGCAGCCATTTCACATTCGGATAAATATCCTTATCTTTCTGGTAGCGAAGGAATATTTCTGCCGTGCGTGCCGACTTGACAGCCGCATTGTATTCGGTCTGCAACCAGGTATTGTTGTAGGCACCGATAACCGGCTCTGCCGCCTTACGGAAAGCATCGAAGCTTCGCGGACGACCCTCTTCGTCGATCAGGAGAGCTGCCAGGTCGTTTTGTTGCCGGTGCGTCTTGAAAGCGGCAAAGACCGCATTGTTGTACTTCAGCTGCTCGATAAACTCCTTATTCTCTTCGACCGTCAGTTGGAAAGCCTTATCGACCGCCTGATCGAGGAATGTACGGGTATGATTGAATAGTGTACGTTCGATATCGTTCAATGTATCGAAGTCGCGATCAAAGATCAGATGCAGGATGTAATTCAATTCTTCGTCCGTCAGGTTGAAATCCTGATCCGTCTTGTTGTTCAGCTCCCGGCAAGAAGAACACCGGCAGCTATATAACTTTTCCATCCGCCCGGCGAAACTGACCGGGCTCAGGCGAAAAAATTGTTTTCCTCCCGCTGATTCGTCTTAGCCGGATCGCCCCCATTGTAAGACTTGTTATCGACCGTATTCTCCGGCTTGCTGCGAAGGCCATAGAAAGAGAACTCATACCCATCCAGTGGATAACCATGAGCCACCAGGAATGGGAACAATTTGTAGTTGACAATATCCTGAATCCGTTTCAACCGGGCCTTGGTAAACTCGGTCAACACCCGCTCATGCACTTCAGCCGAACCAGTGAAAGCCTTGACATCACCCGTACCGGTCTGTCCGTTCATCATTTTGGCAATATACTCATCGCACATTACCGCCAGCGACTTGTAATTATCGCTACTCTCGCGAGAGGTCATATCCAAAACTTCCAGTTCGTCGTCCGGATCGATGACCCCCACCAGGTCGGCCCCAAACTTCTGTGCCATCTGGAAAGCTTCATCGCGCTCGTTCTCGTTGTCGGTAGCCGTCTTGAATGTGACAAAAGGCTTTCCAAAACGTTCGTTGTACTCACTCCAGTCAGAACGGGCGAATGTCTTCCAGATCACCTCGATGGCAATGGATTCCAGTTTACCCAAGTCTTCGGCATCCCCCAAAGGAAGCAGGAAGTATTCCGTTTCCTGATCCGCATACGAGATACCTGAAACATCGTCAGGGAACTTGGTTATCTCCCGCTCGAAGGGACGGACATGATGGCGAGGGAAGACGATGAGATCTGTGAACTCACCATTCTCGTCCTGCTGCCCGAACTCCAGCAAGGTGTAGCCCCAAAATTCGACGTCCATGGCATACACCATAAAGCTGGTAAACCAAGGACGCTGAAACAGTTCCGTCCGTTGCTTGTCGGATGTATCCGAACCTATCTTCATCACATCAAAAGGCTCTGTGATCAGGAAGGATTCAGCCTTGTCGTGTTCGGATATATACTGGCTATCCTTGACCGTCTTCTGGTATATATCCAGCAAGACAGAACGGTCGCTATATTCAGGCATCAGCGCACTTTCGGCCGCCTGCACCACATTGCTGATCTCCATGCGCACGCGGTTGTTGGGCATACGTGTCAGCGTAGCCGTAAGGCGTTTGCGTTTTTTGGAACGCTCAGGTGCCTGGTTGACAACAAGCGGCTTTTGCTCCTTTTTGCCTAATCTGAAAAAATCTCTTATTCCCATAGCCTAATATTTGAACGGGTTATTAGAACGTCTCTGATTATAGTAGAATTTGCTGCGGGTACGGACCGTACCATCGACTGTTACCGGCTCGAGCGTACTATTGTCTTTTCCAGACGCCACACGCTGAATCTCGGCGATCACATCTTCGTAGTTCTGGCGTACACGCTCCGGAATCTCTTCGTCAGGTATGGACTGATATACGTAGTAGATAGCCAGTACAGACATCCAGCGAACCAAAGCCGGATTGCGATCATCGCCTTTTTTCTGAATCTCCTTGTCGAGATTGAACCGATTAGAGAGTTTTTCGTACACATACCCATACGCCATGCGCTCGCAATCGGCCACCTTCGTATTGTTGTCACGTATAATTTTATCTAAAGCCCCCTTGGTGATATATACCAGGTAATCGGCCATAATGAGAAAGTCTATCATAAGCTATCAATTTAAACGTCGTTTCATATTATGCGGAATCTTGCCCGACTTGATTCCCTTGGATTTACCTATACGCGGTTTGTTGAGTTTGTATACAGCCCCTTCGACCGCATCCGGACCATCGTCGTGCGGATAATCGGGGAACCCAAGAAACTGCTGCCGCAATTCCTGCATATCCGGCGAGTGACGCATTGCCTGGTTGAACCTAAGCAAGCCACGTTCGGCATAGGATGACAGGTTTTCGATACGATCCACTTTGTCCGGCTTCTTCCGATAGTCGCCCCTTATCGCTATGCTGTAACCACGCGATTCGGCTTCATCGTCGTATTTCTTCAGGTGAATGTCCTGCATGAAGTTTGCTTCCATGTAGTGCCGGCAAACCTTATTCTGCGGAATATTGTCGGCCAAGGCATAATGGCCGCGAACCATCTCGGGCGTCGTGCACTGGCGGACAAAACAATCGTAAATGTCGAAGTAACGATCATTCATGCCGACCAATACGATCGCCTTGAAGTCGTTCTTCTTGGTCTCCTTCCAGGAAGGGTCGCAATAAGTAACCAGCTTGTCGCAGTTCTGAATTGGCGGCAGTTCGCACCAAGGCAAGTGCTCCTCCTGGAAGATACGGCCTATGACAATATGCTGGTGGAACAATTCGCGCAATGCCAGCCTACGGCCCATGTTGCCCATTTTGGTCAGGATCTGTTTGCGCGTATATCTTTCTTTCCATGCCGGAACACCCTTTTCCGACAAATCCATCTTATGCGTCTTCGGATTCTCGAGCGCATAGACCTTCATGTGCGTGATGGTATCTTTTACCGGATCGCCATCTTCGACATCACCCACCACATGCGCCAGGATACTCCGTTTATGGATACGGTTCCCGATCATGATGAAACGGCTTGCCTTGGTAGGCGCACAACCGTAGAGATCGCCCAGAATCCAGTCTGTAGCCTCTTCGACACGCTTCTCGTTCTTGCAGATCTCGGCATCGTCGATATCATCAACAATGATCAGGTTCGGACGTAATGCTGCTTCGCGGACACCACGCGGAGACTGTCCGCGACCAAAAGCCCAGAAGCCGATGCCGTCGTTGGTGACAAAATGACCACTATCCCATTTTCCGGATTTATACTGCGGTCCATAATCGGCAATAAACCGCTCGTTGAACATGAGCTGTTCCTGCAAGTCGGCCAACAAGCCGTCGGCTTTGTCTTCGTTGGCAGAAGCCAGTACTACACCTGTGAGCATATTGTTTGCCTTCAGGAACAATGGAAGGAATATATCCATCACGACCGACTTAGCGTGCTCGCGTGGCCATTCGCCGACAAACATGATATTCTCGGACTTGACAATCTGTTTGACAGCTTCCTTATGGAACCAGCCAAATTCCGCATCCATATAATCCGGAAAGTAATAATGACAGAAAGCCGAAAAATCCTTCTTCAGCTTGGCAATTCGCTTCAGCTTATCCTGCGGAGACTCGTCGGCAATAGGCTTGACACGAACCGTCTCGGCCATTTCGGCCAGCCACTGTTCGTATTCAAGCTGTTCTTTCCGGGACAAACGACGCTCAAGACTCATGGTTGCCTCCTCTCTTCTCGTTCAAAAAAGCATTCAAGACCGGAGCAACCTGCCGAGCAAGGTCGGGGTTGTTGTTTTTCATAAAGTCGTTAATCTGTCTGACAATGCGTACCAGTGTGGTGAAGTCTGTTTCCTTACCCTTGACCATGTTGTACAGATCCCGTATGCCGTCGATATCCCCTTTAGCAATCAGGCGTATTCCGCCTTCTTCGAGATACTTTTCTTTGAGCGACTTGAGCTGCTTGAGCTGATATCTGACCAGATCAAGAATACCATCAGAGATTGTTTCCATCATCATCAGTTCGTCGGCAGCCTTTTTATCCCATTCCCCTTTTTTCTTCCATCGGGAAATGGTTACTTCCGAACGGTTCAATACCTTGGCAATCTCGCCCTGCGGTACTCCTTCTTTGAATAATATGTAAGCAGCTTCTTTGTCGTTCATGTCTCGAATCGTTTTGTGCAAAATTGGCTTATACATATAGGGTATGCAAGTAAAGTTTTAAGGCTTATAACATTCATTACAAGCGTAATAAGATTGGTTGCAATTCGCTTTTTTCGCTATTTACTTTGTGGAAAAGTTCGATTTTATGGCTGATTTGAAAACTATAGTGGATGCGCAAAACAAGACAGCTACCATCCGGATGTACGGCAGTATCGGGTACGAAGTAAGCGGAAGCGACATGGCACACGCCATCGCCTCAATGTCGGACAGTGAAGATGTAGATGTCATCCAGCTCCGGATCAACTCCGGAGGCGGAAGTGTGATAGACGGCATGAGTATCGTGTCGGCTATCCGAAGCAGCAAAGCGGCGGTGCACTGTTATGTTGACGGCATAGCCGCCAGCATGGCCGCCGTGATAGCTGTAGCCGGAGACCGGCTTCTGATGATGGATTATGCCAAGCTGATGATCCATGATCCGTTTTATGAAGGAAAGAAAGACTTGTCTCCGAAAGAGAAGAAGGCTTTGGATTCGATTACCGATATGCTTCAGACGATCCTCTCGAGAAAAGGGATCGACAAAGAAGAGATCGCCAAGCTGATGAAAGAGGAAACCTGGTTCAGTGCAGAAGAAGCATTGAAAAAGAAGCTGGCCGACGAAGTGATAACCAGCACGGAAAAGAATGAATTAAGCGCGTTGAGTGCAGATGAACTCTTCGCACGAATCAATAATAATTATCAACCCCAAAAAAAATCCAGTATGAAAGAAATTGCCAAATTGCTCGGATTACCGGAAGATGCTACCGAGCAACAGATTATGAATGCCATCCGTGAAGAACAGGAGGCACACAAGAATCTGAAGAAGACACTGGTTGACCGCCTGGTAGAAAAAGGCAAGAAAACAGGCGTAATCAACGAAAAGAACCAGCAGCGCATGCTGCGGTTGGCAGAAGCAGACTTTTCACTCTTCGCGGAAATGATTGACTCAACAGAAGCTGAAGATGCACAAAAGCCAGCAGTAAAACCCGAAACAGGAAGATTGTCGGAAGCCATTGACCAGTTGGGCAAGGGAGAAAAAGGCAACCAAGGAGAGAAAAGTTCCAAGACATGGGACTGGTACCAGCGGAACAACCCGCAATACTTAAACGATCTGGAGAAAACAAATCCGGATGAATTCAAACGATTGTTGGACGAATACGAAAACAGCTTATAACATGGAACAGAACTCGCAAGTAAGATATCCGTTTGGACCGGCTACCGTAGTACAGATGGCTGCGTCCGGAACTATCAATGTAGATGTACAGAATGATCTGACCCTTCTGGACGGTGCTACGGTACAGGCTACCGGCGCACGAACCGTCAACCTGACAATTGCCCCTGATACGCCAGTAGGCGCAAGAATTGTAGTAACCCACAAAGCCAGTGCAACAGAAACATTGACTCCGGGAGAAGGAATGACCGGCCAGGCCATTACCGGATCGGCATCGAAAACCTTGGTGGCCGAATACATCTATACCGGCGAAAAATTTATCCAGATCGCCGAAGCATACCAGATTGATTAATTTTTAAAAGCAATTTAAAATGGCAGAAATTAGAACAACCCTGTACAGCCGGGAGCTTGAGAAGATGCTGTATCCCGATAACAGCTTCGTTCAGAAATCGATTGTAGAACGAGGCGTAGCAGACTCGGCTGTAGCCGTAGAGAAACCGGTGGAGACAAGTCAAGGCAAGGCGAAAGAAGGAAAACCCAATACGCTTCCGCTACAGATCCGATCAGTGACAGATGACAAGAAGAGCTATCCGCTGACCTATATCTACCACGACCCTATCCTGGTGACTGAAGATTCGCAAATCCTGACCAATTACAACAAGCGACAGGCCAAGCAGCAGCAGCAGGCCAATGAGATGAATACCAAGATTGCCGCCTACACGGTGCAACACTGGAGCCCGACATTGACCAGCAATATTCTGAAAACAACCGGAGAAAACCGTGCCAGCAATGTGATTGGAATGAGTTCGCAACGCAAGGCCGTGACCAAGGCCGATATGATAAAAGTACAGAACATGATGATGCGCATGATGATGGGCAGAGGCGGCAGATGGTATGGTATGGTAACTCCAGACATGTATTCTGACCTGTTGCTGATCCCTGAATTTGTGGATTACGAAAAACTGGGTACCGAATCGAAGTTGAAGGAAGGTATTATCGGAAGAATATTGGGCATCGACATATTTGTCCGCTCAACCGAAGAAGGACACAGCGGCGTATTGTATAACGGAAATACACCGTTATCGGGCGATGCAGAAGTAAAAGACGAATTGCTTACCGGCGCATTGTTCTGGAACTCGAACGCCGTATGCCGTGCGGAAGGCATCTTGCACACCAATGTATCGAACAACGCACCCGGATACTTGGGCGGTACGATTATTGAATCGTGGACCCGGTATGGAGCAGACATTATCCGTAGCGACCAGAAAGGTGTAATCGCATTGTTGGAGGCAAAATAACATGTCAGGGAAACCCTTAAAATACTTAGTCATACACTGTACTGCCACACCAGAAGGACGGGAAGTGACCAGCGATGAAATACGCGCCTGGCACACCCGGCCTAAACTGATGGGCGGAAGAGGCTGGAAACAAGTTGGCTACTCGGAAATGATCCATCTGGACGGTGGCATTGAGAAACTGGTAGACAACAACAATGACGACGTGGTAGATCCTTGGGAAATCACCAATGGAGTGGCCGGCTACAACAGTGTGTCGAGACACATCGTCTATGTAGGAGGTGTAGCAGCCGACGGGAAAACCCCGAAAGATACCCGAACCCCGGAACAGAAAGAAGCCATGAAGCGATATGTTATCGAATTCAGAAGGCAGCATCCCGGGGTTGCAATTGTAGGACATAACGAACTGGCAGCGAAAGCCTGCCCGTCGTTTGATGTAAAAAAATGGTTATACGAGATCGGAGTAGAACCGAGATAAAACTAATTGATTATGGCAAAAGAAGATGGCGAAATATTAGATGGCCGAGACCTTATGGTCTATCTTGGTACTGGGGAATCGGTGGATGCAGCGACTTGGGAAGCACAGGCACTTGCCACGACGCATACTGTTACGTGGGCCACTGAAACAAAAGAGCGACTGACCAAAGACAGCCCGGGTGGTAATCCGGAAAAAAGAATCACCAAGGTAACCGTAACGATCAAGACGGACGCACTCAGGGCTAAAGGAGACACGCAGCGTGACAAGCTACTGGACGCGATGAATGCGAAGAAAAACGTGTTCTTGAAATATGGTCTGCGGCAAGATGAAGAGACGACCGGAGACGTGTATTACCAAGGAGAATTCACAATCGACCAGCTTGAGGAAAACACTACAGCCGGAGACGATGCCAGCTATACGGCTACATTCAGCTCGAGCGGACTGGTTGAAAAGAAAACGAAAGAAGCATGATGAAGAAAGGTTATATTCAGATAGCCGGCAAGGAATATCCATGCCGGCTTACCATGGGAGCCATGGTGCGATTTAAGGAACGGACCGGAATTGATCTGCCTACGATGAAGCAAGATGAAATGGATTTTTCCCGATTGATGATGCTTATGTACTGCTGTCTGGTCAGTGCGTGCCGGGTTGACGCTGTGGAACATCCATTTGATGAAATGATTGACATGGCTGACCAGATCACACCGGAAGATATGGTTGAATGGCAACAAGCCAATCTGATGGCCCAAGATGATCAGGAAGATTCAAAAAAAAAGAAAGTACAGCCGGAATAACCGAACTGATGGGATTCGCCCTTGCTTGCCTTCGCTTATCACGAGAAGACTTTCTGTCGATGACACCGGATGAGTTTTCGGCCACGACCGAACAATGGGGGCTGTATGAAGAAAGACAAGCACGCGCAAGCTGGGAGCGAGCCAGACTGATCGGCTATATGGCCGTATCACCTTATACAGGCAAAAAAGTGAGAGAACCTTCGGATCTGATCCGATTTGCCTGGGAACAAGAAAATACAACCCAAAAAAACGGGAAAAGATACATTCCGACCGATGAAGACTTTGCCCGCGTAGAAGCCTATTACAGCAATGGATAAACAATTACGATACAATATAGACATCCGATTGAACGACGGTGCCAGTCAAGGAACTGAAGCCTTAAACAGCCGATTGGCGAAATTGTCATCGTGGACCAAGGCTATCAATGCGGAAACACAGAAACTGGGTACGCAGTTCTCGACCGTATCGAAGTCGGCATCGAACATCTTTGCGCAGACCAATCTGTCTGCCAGCCAGCTCCGGCAAAACTTCCAACAGATAAGCAATACGAGTACAACCGCAGCCGCCGGGATGAACCAGGTGGCCAATGTGGCCCCGCGATTTAATGCACTCAATGTATCAGTTCAGCAGGTTGCACGAGAATTGCCTTCACTGGCTATATCTGCCAATACATTTTTTCTTGCTATCTCGAACAACCTGCCTAACCTGGCAGATTCGATCAGTGCCGCGAGAAAAGAGAACGAGGCCATGATAGCCAGCGGACAAAAGGCAACGCCCGTATGGAAACAGGTGGCATCGTCTTTATTTTCCTGGCAGACAGCTTTGGTGCTTGGAGTGACAGCCCTGTCGATGTATGCTACTGATATCGTTGCCGCCATCAGTTCTCAATCAGGCTTTAAGAAAAGCGTTGATTCGACAGCCCTTGCCATGAAACAGCTTAACTCGGCCCGTGAAAAAGGTGTACAGGATGCACAGCAAGAACTAACCTCGCTGAATGTTTTGTATTCCGCCTCGATGGACGATGCCAGAAGTAAGGAAGAAAGACTGTCTGCTGTAAAACAACTCAAGGCAGAATACCCGGATTACTTTAAGAACTTATCGAATGAATCCATCATGGCCGGACAGGCAAGTGAAGCTTATGACAGATTAGCCAAAAGCCTTACCGATGCAGCTATAGCCAGGGCCTCGATGGATAAGATGACAGAAAATGCTACCAAGATACTTGACTTGAGAGATCAGGAAAAAGAGTTGACCAAAGAACTGGAGAATGCTCAAAACTGGTTAAGTCAATTCCAGAAATCGACCATACAGACACAGGCCGATTCGCAATCATTTGCATACGCTGCCAGCAAGGTTACTACTTTGAAAAACAGTCTGCAAAGTGTGCGTGATGAGATTATAGCATTGAATACTGCCAATAAAGAACTATCGAACAATATCAACGTATCGTCTTTATTGGGAGGAAGCCAGGGCTCATCCAAGGAAGTAAACAAGAACCTTGAAACTATTGGTGGTATAACCAATAAGATCAATGAACTGAAGGAAGCACAAAGCAAAGCATCCGGACAGCAACAGATAGATCTGGAAAAAGAGATACAGTTGTGGCAAGAAAAGCTTAACCTGATGCAGCGTGCCATTGTGCAGGGCGCTATGGGTAATCTCGGTAATAGTCAATACAAGGATCTGATTCAATCTGAAGTAAAATCCGTTTCTGTGCCAGAAACTGTGAAAATACCACTAGAGTTTGATCAAAATACTCTTAGAAGGTCTTGGAGAATTGCGCAAGAACAATTTAGTAATGCTATAAAAGAAGCTCAGGTATCTGGTAGGCAGATATCCGGAGCACTTACAAGTGGAATACAATCTTTTGCGCAAAATCTAGGGCAAGCACTAGCATCAGGAGATGGAGCAGAGATTTTCAAATCAATGCTTATTTCTGTAATGGACATGTTGCAGCAATTTGGTAGCACGTTGATTGCTGCTGGTACGGCTGCTTTGGCTTTTCAGTCGTTATTGATGAATCCTATTGCCGCTATTGTATCTGGAGCTGCTTTGGTTGCTGCTACTGCTGCTGCAAAAGCCGCTTTGCAAAATGCCACAGCTTTTGCAGACGGCGGAATTGTAAGCGGTCCGACTTATGCCCTTGTAGGAGAGTATTCTGGAGCATCCAATAACCCGGAAGTTATTGCGCCTTTAAACAAGCTCAAAAGCATGATAGAACCTGCACAGTCTGATTCCGGCATGTCTGCAGAAGTCAGATTTGTGATCAAAGGAGAAACCCTGGAGGGAATATTGAGTAAAATGAATCGTAAACGTAACAGGACACGCTGATGGCACTTGCAAAAAGATATGAAGGCGGATTTATATCGATAGCCGGCACGCATTACCGGTTTGAGATATGGCAGGAAGGATGGTCGGGAGGATCGAGCGATATCGCTGTGACTTCCGATCCTCTGACTATTGAATGGTCTGAAACGGACAAGTTGGAGCCAGTACAGTCGTCGAATACCAAGCTTACGCTGTACAGCGATGACGACCGTCAGTTTGTGGACCTATATACAGTCCAAGCCGGAAGCATACGGCTAGATATATACAGGGAAGATGTTCTGTATTGGAGCGGAACATTAGACCCGGAACTGTATGAAGAACCCTTTGCTTACAAAACAGATTATGGGGTAGAACTTACCTTCTCTGACCTGTCCATGCTGGACCGATTAAATTGGCAAGAAACCGGTTTTATGACATTGCAGCAAGTGATAGAGACGGCTCTATCTTTATCCTGTATTCATTATTCGGGGATTGTAAAACATATATCGACAAGTGGCGCAGGAAGCGGAAGAGGAACGCTGCTGGAGACAGTAAGCGTACAATGCCAGAACTTCTACAACGAAGATGGCGAGGCTATGAGCGTGAGAGAAGTATTGGATGAAGTGCTACGCCCGTTTTCGTTACGGCTTATTCAGAAGGCCGGAAATATTTATATATATGATTTAAACGAGATTTACACAGCATTTAATACCGAAGAAATTGTATGGGATGCAGATGACTCAACCCTGTCGATTGACAAGACGTATAATGATTTGACTCTAACTTTTTCTCCCTATGAAAAAGTAACCATATTGGATGGTAATGTTAATACAGGAAGCGTAGCTGGTGGGAATGAATATACGACCTATGTCAAAGCAAGGAACACGGGTAGAGATGAAATAGGATATAACATCACTTTGTCGGAGACTGGAAAAGGATTGGTTAAAAATACATTGGCTAAATACTTTCGAGTAGATCCTGTTTATTCCGGAAATGGTGAAGCTGGTGTTGCATGGGCTTATTACAATTTTACAGGTCCCAATTCAGGTGAATGGGTGCAGAATATTAATGCAGTTCTTCCACCTGTAGGAGATGATTATATGATATTCAGAGCTTCGTCGGCATCGTTGATATCAAAAAAAGCTTCTGATTGGTCAAATCGTGAATATCGATTAAAAGTATCTTTACAAATGCTATTTGACCCGCGATATAATCCATACGAAGACGCATCAGAAGACAATGAGAAAGATGCATGGGAAAACCAACAGGATCGAGCTAATTTCTCTTATCTGCCTATAAAGTTAACCTTGAGAGATGATCAAGGGAACGCTATTTTGCATTTATCAAATAGTGCTGTAAAAGACAGTGAAAACTATTGGCAAACAAATAATAATGTAAGATGGATAAGTGGTGAATCAACATGGGGCGAAGCTTATTTGTGCTGGTATGCCGGTGACCGAAAAAGCGAATCGGGATTAGGTGGATGGCAGACCAATAAGCCTATCATCGGATATTATAGAGGCGAATTGCCTTCTAAATTCGATAAAATAGGAGAAGGTGAGTACATTGACTTACCTAATGCAGGTGGTTATTTTGAATTAGAAGTAGGTAAGAATATTATTATCTGGGATTACAACAAAGAAATAAAAGAGTCGAACTATACAAGTTGTCGGCATCTAATGTTCAAGGATGTCAAGATAGAATTGGTTGACGGATACGGTAATTCGGTACAAACAAAAGATGTACAGTATTCTGCCTGGATCAACAAGGATGCCAAAGAACCTCTGAAAATTGATACCATATTAGGGACATTGGATGAACCATCGCCAGTTGCATTGGGGCAGTTGTATGCGACTAGTGGTCATACAATTGTCTGTGAATTTACACGGTCGGATATTACGGACAGGCTGGAAAAGCTTCTTATTGCTACTGTGTATAGTAATTATTCCGGTCGGAATATAGTACTATCCGGCACAACGGTCATATTGCCGTCGTTCTCGACCTATACCGACAAAAACGAAGCAGGTAATTATATTCTGCTTGCTGAAACGCAGGATCTGATTAATGATACAAGTGAAATCAAGATGGTACAATTTAGTGCTGACAATTATGAAGGTGTGCAATTTAAATAATAGATTATGGCGAAAGAACAATATACATATCAAACCAGATCAATAGCAGCTACTCCTCGCAACAAGCGGCTTACGGACAGTATTCAGGCCGCCGCACAGACGGGTGGTGGAGGTGGAGCAGGATATCCGTCCACACCCCAGTATTGGGAGCTGGTAACTGTAAAGGAGGATGGTACTGTATTGGAAGAATCACAATATTACCTACGGCCTATCTCCGGTAAACATGTGATTGTTCCTGGTGATGTTGTAGCCTTTGCCGATGGCGGTGAATATGCCAGCGGGCTTCCGGTGGCAGACTATAATACATTTGGCCTGTTTAAGGCAAAACAGGGAGGTGGATTGCTATTCGATGTAAACGAAGGATGGTATGTTGATCCGGAATTTGCCGGTGGAGGTGGTATTGATGAAGAGCAGTTGAAGCAATACCTTACAGACAACAACTATATCACTGTCGATTACCTGACAAAGCAGGGTTATCTCACTCTTTCTTCTCCGCTGACAGGCTATACTAAACCGGAAGCTTATTCTCCGATTGATGCTACCGACACGATTCTGTCGGCTATCGGGAAGCTGGAAAGGAACTTTGACAATTATGTTGATTTGACAACGAATCAAACGATTGGTGGTGTAAAGACTTTCAATGAAACGATCCTGTCAAAAAAGGATGTTATCGCATACGCCGACGGTGGAGAATACGCAAGTGGATTGCCTGTTGCAGATACGGTCACTTATGGCCTCGTCAAGGTGGACGGAACGACTGTACGTATCAATGCGTCAGGCCAGTTGGAGGCAGATGCCGGTGGTGGTATTGACTTTACGGTGGGCACGGGATTACAATTATCTGGTGACTCTGTTTTGTCTGTCAAGTATGGAACAACAGCCGGAACAGCTTGTCAGGGTAATGATTCGCGGCTTCATACACACAATAATAAGTCTATTTTGGACGGTATCACTTCCGGTCTTATATCGAATTGGAACACAGCGTACACTAACAACCATACACATAGCAACAAGAGCGTTTTGGATGGAATATCTTCTACTAAAGTAAGCCATTGGGATACTGCTTATACAAATAACCATACGCACAGTAATAAGTCCTACTTAGATGTGATCAATCAGGGGTTAGGAACTTCTTATTCTCCTACATTTAAGGCAATCACATTATCCGAGTGGACTATAGACAGCGTTGGTGGAGACCTCAATCTTAGACATCTTGGGCAACTTGCAGCTTATTTCTCAGGATCGAATAACGGTAATTTTGTTGCGAAAGGAACCATGATTGCTGAAGGTGATGTTATTGCGTATGCAGATGGTGGAAGTTATGCGAGCGGATTGCCAGTGGCTGATTCTTCCACATACGGACTGGTACGATATGACGGAACAACTATCGGGAAAAATTCTTCCGGACAGTTATATGTTATCAATGCCGGAAGTGGTGGTGGAAGTAATATAAACGTTATCGACAGTCTTACATCGCAGTCAAAGACGGACGCTTTGTCTGCTAATCAAGGCTATGTGATAGATCAGCGTTTGAAAAACATACGATGGGCGACACCAGACGGAACTGATTATGTAAGGGTCTATCTTGGTTCGGAATACAGGGATTTGTCTAAAAACGGTCACAGCCATAGTAATTATTTATCTTCTTCAAACACTTATTGGGGGACGTCTTACACCAACTATGCCTCACTAAAGATAAACGGTACGTCAAAGAACGTATCGCTTAACGGTCATACGCACAGCAATTACCTTGAAAGCTCCGATATATATGGGCTTACTATTTATATTAATGGGTCAAGTCAAGGGACGTATAATCCGACAAGTAGCAGTAAGAGTATATATATAACTACCGGAGGTGGAGGTGACTGGAACGGAGGAACAATTACGAATGGTATTACAATCAGTAATAGCGGAACGGTTGGAATAAGTATAAGTACGGGTACTCCTTTCGTAAAGTTCGGTTCAAACTGGAAGATACAATCAGGTTCTGATTTAAACTTCTATTACGGTTCAGGAAGCGCACTGGCTTATTTTTCTGGCTCAAACCGTGGTAACCTATGGATAGCCGGTTCACTTGTCCAGAACTCAGATATGAGGCTCAAGACAATAAAGTCCTACATATCTAATGCTTTGGAAGCAATCAACAGGTTAGACGTATTCCGATATTATTATAATAGTGACAAGAGCTGTCGTGTTCGTATTGGTATGTCAGCACAGCAGACTATTATACCTTATCCGGAAGTCGTATATAAGGAGTTGGACGGATATTACAGTATGGACTACGTATCGCTCATTCCAATCGCTTTCCAAGGCGTAAAGGAACTATACACCCGATTCCTTCCAGTAGAGAACAAAGTAAAGATACTGGAAAGCCGGGTACAGAACTTGCAGCTGCGGCTGGATAATGCTTACCGTGAGATATTCGAACTTAAACAACAGATGGGAGGTGCGGCATGATAGCGATGATTCTATCTCTTATTATCCTAATCCTTTCGGATAGTCGTCCGCTGGTGGAAGTTGAAATCAATGGCCGTCCGGCGGTGATGCTCATTGATACGGGAAGCAGTACCGGATTGATTGACATTAATCAGATGGATGAATACGGATTTTCACTGATGGCTAAAACAGATATGGAAATAAGTTCTATCGGTGGAAAGCGATGCGAATCTTACCGGGTTCGTGATCTGTGGGTGCGATTGGAAGGAATCGCCTTATATCAGTTCCTTGCTACTGACATCTCGCTAATCGCAGAATCTATACATAAGGAAACCGGCTATCGGATAAGCGGTATTATCGGTTATGACCAGATAAAAAACGCAGAGATCAAGATCGACGCAAGTGATAACCTGATAACAATAGGAGATTAAGGATATGGCTATTATAACCAAGAAAAATATTGATATGGCGCAGATAGCATGTACGGTGGGAGCTCCAAAGCAGTCGACCATACTTGTTAAAACAAGTAATGGCGTAGAAACAAGGACGGTTACTACACTAGAGAACAGCCTTTACCGTTGCTGCACCCGTGCCAAGGTTGGCGGGTCTAGCGGATATGCCTTTAAAATCCCGGAAAACGGATATACGAGGAACGATGGCGAACTGATAGACGGCGCAGAACCGTATTGGAATATATGGAGTGGTATGTCACCCGGGCAGTGGGATATTAAGCTTCCAGACAGAACGCTATACTTGCGCCTTAGACGGGATACTCCCAGTTCAAAAGAATATGCCTGTAAGAAAGGCTTTTTTGCAGGCTATAATCCGGCAGCCAGGAAACCGTACCTGTTCCCTGAGGGAAGTACCATATATGTGCCGCAGAATCAAGTATCCATCGTGGTTGGTATAACTATATTCTGGGATTTCGGTGAAATAGACTGGACCGTACCATGCGGGAATTATACACATATACATATAATGGCCGCAAGGGAATTATACTATGCCTATCCGGTTATTGACGAATATATAGCGATTGAAGATTACAACATCCTAGGCCATTACACCGTCGAAACGACGCAAGGCGCACTGGGTGGAATACCGGAAGGTGGAAAGCTGTACTTCTGGGGCGAGTTTTCTATGGGTGAAGGAAACAAGATATGTGATTTCCCGACTACTTCTTACGGGATTATTCATTGGGGTGAATATTGGGCAAAGAACGTACTTGGAGATATTACAACAGTAATACAGTCGACGCCTAGCTTTGTAACGGCTACAAACTATACCGTTACATCCAAGGAGATGACAGATGCTGACACAACAACCCAGAATGTACGATTCAACCTGATGAAGACAGGGAATGATAGCCGTGAGATTGATACGTCAAGAAGTTATATCCGGTGTAAATGGAGGGATAGAAATGACTGGCAGGACTGCCCTGCTTATAAGATAGAATTGCCACCGGAAGTAAATCTGACACGTACACAGTATTGTACGCTGCCTGTTAGACCAGGTATTGATCAAGAATTTATTATTGATATACAGTTAGTACTGGTATATAAGTAAATAATTTTATAACCATTTAAAAACGATTTAATCATGGAATCAAAAACAGTATTCAGCAACGGACGCAACACGTTCGACACAGTTATTGAGAGTGAAACATTAGTTATGCGCGGACAGGCAACCGTCGGCACATCCGGCAACACCTTCTACGGGCAGATCTACACCAAGAGCGGCGAAGAGTATATCGGCGACTACTCGCAGACCAACCTCTCGATCGCCAACCCGTCACGCATGTCGTATTTCTTGGATGCCGCCACCCTGTTGGTGCAGCTTAATTCAGATGTAACCGCTAAAGCACAGGAGGTAACAGCATGAAAAAAGGAGAGATCGTTATCATTAATAGCATCTTTGGGGGCGAAATCCGTCTCCCGAAGATGAAAGGTGAAGACTTATATAAGGTCCTGACAGCTAAATCAGAGATTTCTTCAATTGTGGAAGAAATCCAAAAGAAGGCCGAAGAACTTAAGAATGGGACCAAACCGGAATCAGTAGACCCGATGAAATTCCAGGAAGACGATCCGGATGTGATCGAGTGGAAAATGCGGTTTATCCCGATGCAGAACAAACTCTATAACGAAGAGTACGAAGGTAAGTTCCCTGATCCCTGCATTCCTCGTGACGCATTCCCGGATATGATTGTCGGCATGTCTGCCGGTAATGCAGAATTATTGTTGAAGTATTTGGTGATTAAATAAGGAAGAATTATGGAGGCAAGAGAGTTACAGTTTAAACTGGAGGAAGATTCATATATTTCTGATATAATCATATCAGAAAGTAGTGAAATGGTTGTCCGTATTGAATATGAAAAACCGGGATTAACAGAACTGGAAAGAAGTATTACAGGTAATGATTTTATGTATACTGTTACACTCATGGCTGGTACAGATACTCGTAATAGATTGGAATTTAATATTTCTGGAATTGTCCCAGGTCAACAGCTCAGGTTCCGTTTTAAAGAGTCATCTAAACCGAACAAAATATATGTGCTGCCATGAAAGGTATTAAACTGAAATCAATCTGTTTAGGAGGATTGAATTTATCTCAGATGGGAATACGTATTAGTGGACTACAAATTGGTATTGGAAAGCGTGGATCTATTGTTAGTAATCCCCCACATGTCCTGTTGGAAGATGGGGGCAGTGTATTAATGGAAGATGGTGGAATGGTAATACTGGAAGAATATGGAGAAGGATAAGAAAATAAGTGAACTTGGCAAGTTGGAAACTGTCACGGGCGAAGAAGTTGCCTTGGTGGAGAAAGGGAAGAAGAACTATGGCCTTCCCCTGTCATTGCTGGCGAAAGCGAGAGATCTGGAAGAAGTGAACAGGAGTATTGAAGGGCTCCAGTCAGACATATCGGATTTGCGTTTGCAGAATGATTACGGTGTGGCTAGCTGGTCCGAGGATGACCTTGCTCCGGAATGTACCGGTTTCTTTGGCAGTTGGGAGTTCCTGAACAAATGGAACGTGTATTTGCTTGATACGACCGATAATGCCGGAGAGACGACAACCCCGGTCGGCAAGCTGATGCGTAATAACCTGTTCCGTTTTGAGGACGGTAGTTTTGCGCCGACTGTCGGTATTACAGAGGAGATGCGCGCTGAATGTGACGTTGAGTTGTACTTGGACGAGGCGCACCAGCAGAAGTATTGCGACGCCGGAACGTTCAACGCTGAGACGTTCTATAATGATCATGGCATGGCGAAGCTCTACAATGCTGAAGGTGTCGAAGTCCGTGTGTTGCGTCCGTGGGAAACAACCGAGACCAAGTACACGATCGGAATAGGTCGGGATGATACTGTATACTTATTGGATAGTTTGAAAGGAAAGTCCGGCCGTGTGTGGAAGGGGCTTTTTGCCAAACCAACGGTATGGGATGGGATAGATGTTAGTGATTATGCGTTACCACCGACTGCTATGTCACCTAGTCCGGTATGTACGATAGGCGATAAGCCAAGAAGTTTCTTCTACCTGTATGAAGGGGAGAAAAACTGCCAGTCATCGGCTGGTCAGAACAATTTGTGTACAATGTTCCAAGTTGGTCGGACCTATCCCCGGGTATCAGATATGAGCCAGGTGACAAATATGCAGCGTGCCCGCTCGATGAACGCCGATACGAGCCGTTCCTATCCGTTCTCCGAGGGCGGATTTCATGCCTTGAATACCTATGTGACTGCTCAAGAAGTACTTTATGGAACAAAATACCTTCATAAGAACACTGTTTTCGGCAGTGGCATATCGTCAAACGATAGCTGTAACAGCGAGGCAACGTGGAAGCAGAACGGCGGTGTAAGATACAAGTTGAGTAGCAGTGGCACATGGAAGTATGCAAATTGGAGTACTCAGGGAGACATCTATTATACGGCTGATGACCATAAGCGGACTAGTTTTTCGGTAATGTTGAACTCAGAATATCCTAAAGAGCAGTGCATGGAGAGCCAGATGGTCGCCTCATTCGCTAGCGAGACCGGTATTCAGCCGGGTGTTGAGTTCGAGTTTTATGGCGGTACGTATTGGTATGAGAATGTTCCGAACGCATCCGGTCTGTCAGAAGGTGGTATGAATGTCCGTGTGTTCAAGCGAATGAGTACGACGTTTAACGCTTATGACTCAGCAGGTGCAGAACAAAGCTGGGATGTAGAAATAATCCTTCGAATGTCCTTGGTTGGCGGCATGAATCTGTCCGGCGACATATTCGCTTATTGGGGCGGAGGTTCAGAGAATGTCGGAACCTATGAAATTGATACAAATACTTCTAATATAGGAAATCCGGTTGATCTGTACATAGAACCGGATCAGAAGAAATGGCATAATGAGACAGTTGTAAGTAAAGCAGATAAAGGAGTATTTGATTTTGAGTCTCGATATAGAAAGCTAGGAACATATACAAATTTGGGTAATAGCTATGTGCTAAAACGTCAGCCATATTCATGTTGGAAAACAGAAAATGGAGGAAGTATCAGTACAGGAGAGTGCCATTATGTTTATGACCATAACTATTGGGGAAGTGTTTTAAACTCTCGGTATAGAATCGGCCTGCGTTTTCGCGGCTCTGCTTTTCTTGGCCTTTGTTCCGCGCGTTATGTGTATGCGTACTACGTCGCCTCTTCTACGTACCGCTCTTATGCCGGGTCTGCCCAAGCCTTGATAGCAGGCGCAGCCCCGCTGCAAGCGGAATGAAGGGGCTGCAAGCCCCGGGGTGTTAGATAACATGAAAAAAGGAGTAAAAAGGAATGAAAAAAATATCGAAATTTGGCGTTGAAAAATCCTGCCGTCTTGCGGCAAGTCCGGCACTGGGACCGCGACCACCGAACCGCAAAAGACAGGTTGAAAGAATGGATGGAAGGCCGGCCTGCGTTTTCGCGGCAATGCTAATAATGGCAATTGTTCCGCGCGTAATGTGAATGCGAACTACGTCGCCTCTAATACGTACCGCTATTATGCCGGGTCTGCCCAAATCGGAAAAAGAAAAAGATACCCCCCTTCCATTCATGTCCAGGAGTGACGAAAAAATAAAAGACAACGCACATGTTCCAGAAAAGGATGAGATGTGTAGTAGCGTCAAGGCGCTACTTAAATGCCCGGCTTGCATGAAACGGATAACAGGAATAAGCTCAAATCTGAGCCAAGAGGACATCGAGAAAGCGGCATGGAGAGCCTTTGAAGGGCACTCCGGCAAACGGGAAGTTACTGATTTTATCGAGGACTTCCGGAATCGTTGCGCCAAGCTGTATGAAGCACTTCTCGATGGTTCATGGAAAGAGTTCCTGTCGTACCGTGTGCTGGAGAAGGTGAACAAGAACGGGAAGGAACGACATATAGACAGCCCGTCGCTTGTAACCCGGATCTACCAGCACTTGCTGCTAAACTTGTTGGAGCCGGTGTATAACAGTAAAGATAACCTGAATGGCTTGAATTGTAAGAAAGGCTGTGGCATAACGGCGAAAGATTCCCACCGGTCCGTGATATACCGGATGAAGCAAGTTTATTTTGATCGGACGGATTTGCATTACTGCCTTCTTATAGACCAGCGGAAATGTTACGAGCATGTTACCGCCAAAACATTCCGCCGAGCCTTGAAACAGGTCATTGATGACAAGTGGTTGGTAGATTTCGCTGTCGATGTGTCTTTCGTAGATGGGAAGCTGCCGATAGGAACACCAACATCCCCATTCATCCATCATGTTCTGATGCTTGCGTTTGATTATTACGTCAAGGACTTTGCCCCTTTTGCGATCCGTTATGCCGACGATAACTTTATGGCGTTCCATACGGTAGAAGAAGCACAGCAGGCCAAATGGCGAGTGAAGAATTATTGGTGGTATGTTTTAGGAATACGCTCGAAACGTCATTCCTGCGTCATACAGCCTATGTCCAAACCGCTTGATTTTTGTGGCTACGTGTTTCACCGGAATGAAAACAAGGGAGTATGCGATCATAACAAGGGTTACGTCCGGATTCGGGAATCCATAGCGAGGGACGCGAAGAAATGCGACAACGACCGTTCCTGGGCATCATATTTCGGCCTGCTGATCCACGCAGACTGCTTTCAACTGATCAATAGAATACAAGATAATATGAAACTGAAAGATTTAACACAGAAGGTACGCATAGACCGTACCATGGATGCACGTAATATAGAGATACGTGAGCTTATCGGAGTAGTGATAACGATTTACGATTATGAGATCCGTTATAACAGCCAGAAACAACCCAACTGGATCAAATGCCTGATAGGTTTTGACGAAGTGGTTGACGGCGAGAAAACCGGTAAGGTGTTGGCTCGTGAGTTTCATGGAAATTATCAGGGTATCATTCAGTTTATGGTAGCGTGCGAAAAGGAGTTTGGGAAGAGAAATCTTTTACCCCTTGAGGACGTAGAGATCGAGAATCAGTGCGGTTACATCTTCAAGGGCAGTACCAACCAGTTAACGTACATAGAAGATGATCACGGTTAATAAAGTTCAAGTCCCAATTAATGCAGAACAAGATAATAATAAAAATAAGACAACATGGCTGAACGGGAAATACGTGTCGCTGGATGAAGGTCCTGCGGTAACGCTGTTCATTGGCCACACAAAAGAGACGGTAGTAGAAGCGGATGGCCGGGAAATGGAAATCGCCCTTGCTTTTCCAGTAAGGGTGGTTAAGCCGGTCACTAGAAATAAAGCCATCAATGCCGCCGAGATGGAGGTTTACGGACTTACCTCCGCATTGGAGGTTGCAAGTCTGAATGCCTCTTTGGCCCGCAAGTTTCGGGAAGATATAAACGATACGGAAGTAAAAGAACACGATGAATTTATTTCATGGGTAAAAGCAGAATTGGATGAAATCGGCCTTTCGAGCCATGACGGTTATAAACCAGATACCACCCAACCCGGACTGCAAGATGTGATGGCCTTGTCCAAGATGTTATATTCGACAGCAAACCTTCCGGCAGAAAGTGCAGTAAAAGTAAAGAATTTTGCTCCGGTGTGGGGAGAGGAAGGTGCCGAGTTTGGTAAAGAGGTAGATACCGGCTTCCGCCTTCGTATAGTAGAAAAAGAGGAAGATGTCAACGATCTGTTTGAGGTTATTCAGAAACATACCCTTCAGTCTCAATGGAAGCCAGGATCTACCGGAACCGAATCCATTTATAAAAGGATAGATGAACAACACGCCGGAACAAAAGAAGACCCTATCCCTTATCCGGCGGATGGTAATATGTCTTTGGAACTAGGGAAATATTATAAGGAAGATGGTATCACCTATGAGTGTATCGAGGCAACAACCCCGTTGTATGCCAAACTACGAGATTGCCCCAGATATGCCAAGCCTATAGAATAATTTAAATATTAAAGAGAAGGGGGAAAAAGAAAGCCCCCGGCTGTTAGTAAAGACGCCAATCACCTACTAACAAAACAAATGCGAGCTACCGCACGACCGGGGGCTGTATGCCTTCTGGTCGCGATAGCTCGTTTTTGTTTTAATAAGTGATTGGCAAAACAAAAGTACAATTAAAAATCGAAATATGAACTATGGAAAGGAAAATGAAGATAGAATATCAATCTGCCCCATTACCATTTATGGGACAAAAACGAATGTATATAAAGGATTTTAAAGAAGTATTGAAACAGTTTCCGGACGATGCTATTTATATCGATTTGTTTGGTGGTTCCGGCTTGTTATCCCATGTGACCAAACGAGAGAAACCAAATGCAACAGTCATATATAACGACTTTGACAATTACCGGCAACGGCTTGATAATATTGAACGTACCAATACCTTACTGGCTGAACTAAGGGAGATAGTAAAAAAATTTCCAATGAAAGAGAAACTTCCGCCTGAAATCCGGTCAAAAATCCTACAACGCTTGAAAGAGGAAGAAAAGGATAGGTTTGTAGACTATATTACACTGTCATCCTCTTTGATGTTTTCGATGAAATATGCGACTTCTTTGGATGAAATGAAAAAGGAGGACTTTTACAACAAGATACGCCAGTCGGACTATAGTGCCGAAGGATATTTGGATGGTCTGGAAATAGTATCGTGTGATTACAAGGAATTGGTCGTGAAATACCTGAACATTCAAAATGTCGTGTATCTGATCGATCCGCCCTACTTATCGACAGAAGTCGGAACCTACAAGATGTATTGGACTTTGTCTGATTACTTGGATGTATTGAGTATCCTGGTAGGAACTTCTTATATATATTTTACTTCGGACAAATCTAACTTACTGGAGCTATGCCAATGGTTGGGAAATAACCATTGGGTCGGGAATCCGTTTGCTGGAGCCGGTCAAAAACGGATGTACCGTACAATGAATTATAATTCGGCTTACACGGATATTATGTTATATAAATCAAAGAAGAAATGAACAAATACCATTTGATATTGAATAAGAATCCTTGCTGAAGAGAAGACGCAGGAAAACAAAAAAAGTTCGATTTGTTACTTGTTGAACGAACGACTTACATTTACACCGCTCGATTTGTCAGATATTATATCCATATCTATGAGAATAATATTGAAAAAACGAAGTTATTATTGGCAGGAGAAGAAAGTATAAGATTTGATCTGAATTTTTAAAGAATACTGAAAAGGTCTTGAAACAGCTTTTAAACGGATGTTTCAAGACCTTCTATTTTTTTTGTACTTTTCGTTTTGAAAATCTGTACTTTTGGTTTTGTCGATTATATACCTGTATACGGAATTCGGTCTGTTTTTCCTTCTCAAAGCCGGCGAAGTTTCCGGTTGTTGGTGCAATGCGGACAGTCACTTTCCCGTTGTTTTCCTCCATGTTAATCTCTGTACTTGTACTCTGTCCTAACCGGTAGGCTTCTGTACGGCCATCATCGTCATATTCTGCGAAGGAAGTCTGACCTGCCGGATAAAGTTCATACATACGGATATGTTTGTTGATCTCCGAGACATTGTTATTAGGATTCGTCATCGGGATGATTGCTCCGGCTTTTACAAAGACTGGTAGTTTCCAGATCGGAGCCTTCCAATTATTCACTACTTGGTTTCCGCTATATTTCTCACCTGTGAAGTAATCAATCCAAGTTCCTTCGGGCAGATAAATGCCATCACGAATATCATTTCCATCTTCATCTGCCGCCGTATTCTTGTAAATCGGGGCTATCAGAAAGTACGGACCGTATAAATACTGGTATTGTGTTGCCTTACCCAGCGTATAGGAATTCGGGTATTCGAGGAAGATAGCCCGAATCATTGGCAGACCGTCTACGGCTTCTCGGGCGATACTATATGTATAAGGCATCAGTTCTGACTTCAACTTCAGGTACCACCGGTTGATGGAAGTGGCCGGTTCTCCCAAAGCATGTGGATACTTCTCGTTGGCGCCCCAACCATCCATATTCAGTTGCATCGGACTCCACGTCTTCCATTGGAAGTCGCGCATATTGACAACCGGATTCTTTCCACCGAAAATACCATCCATATCCGAAGTGATATTGGGTTGGCCGGACAATCCCGAACCAATGTAAGTCGGAATATGGAAACGGATGTATTCCCATTCGCCTCCGGTCTGGTCGCCCGACCAAACACCCGCATAACGTTGTGTGCCTGCCCAACCGTCCAAAGAAATGATAAACGGACGTGCGTCATTTCCATAATACGGCATGATATGAGCTACATCAGCCACGCCATTTAGCCCGAATGAATAGCCGGCACCAACCCAAGCCACATCCGTCTTGAGTACACGCACACCAGCATCCCGGACTTCCTTTACAATATCACGTTGGAGCAATGCACTAACTTCTGGTTTCGGATGTAAGTCGGATTGGGTCCAAAGACCAATCTCCACACCTTGCTGGTGGGCATAGTCTGTCAGACTCTTCAGGTTTTGAATATTGCCATCAAGCGTCTCCGTCTGACCGTATCCGGCACCATAACCATCATTCGGAAGTAGCCAACCTAAAGGCATATCGTGTGCCTTATACCGGTCGATTACTGCTCGGGCAGAGAACTGGTAATTTCCTTTCTCTCCGTTGAGTGATTCTTTGATACCGCCGTTATCCTTCTGACTTTCCTTATAGCGTTTGCCGTCTTCGAAAAGGATTCCTTTCTCGTCTTCTTTCCAGTAATCGCGGTTGTAAGCGTTCAGATGACCTTGATAGAAACCAAACTTCGGTAACAGAATCGGATTACCCGTCAGTTGATAGAAATCATTTAATAACGGAACTGCTCCATCATTGATCATAAAGAATACATCGAGGTAATCCGTCTCATGTGAAAGGGAAACAAGCCCTTTCTGAGAAGCACCAAAGTCATATTTACCTGGCTTGAAGGTGTACCACATGAAGCCATATCCGGCTGTTGACCAATAAAAAGGAGTAGGAGAAGCTACACCTCCATCTGTCCAACTGTTCTGGTTTACGATCGAAATACTTTTTCCTTTATGTGAAAAGCGTCCGTTTTGTACGCCGCCACCATAGAAGTATTCATTAGGTTGTTCCTGAAGGCTCAAGCGGGTTTCACCTTTTCCATAAGAAACTGGTTTCGCTTCTTCCAGTACAGTACGCTGAGTTGTCCGGTTAATGATTTTCATCCGGCCATCTTCTTTGACGAATTGCAATTCGATCAGGTCTGTATAAATGCGGATCTGACCGTTCTCATCCTTTATTTGTAATTCCGAAATCGGCTTTCTGGGTTGATCTACCAGAATTTGTGCTTCCGGTTGTGCTTCCGGGTCGCGGATAATACCTCCTTGGTTATCTTGAAACATCCGGAAGATATTCGGACCATAAAAGTCGAATGTCATTCGCTGGCCATTCCTGAATACGAGGTCAACGGTTGTTGGGTTGATCCGTTGAGCACTGACAACGGGCGTTACTTCTGTTGTTATGACGGGAACCGGTTCAGAAGGCTGGATTGCTAGCGCCGGACCGCTCATCAATAACATCGGAAAAGCCCATATAAGCAGTTTGGGTCGTTTGTACACTTGTTTCATACCTGTTATTTTATAGAATAAGCCCAGGCGGATTCCAAAAGAAGCCAGCCTGAGCCAAATGAATAAATCTTTTTCTCATTAAAAAGCATCGCAGATGCTGATGCATTGCAGTTGTCGGTCGAATGTCGCCTTGTCCAAAGAGGTAGTTACATGGATAGTAACTGCTTCACCCGGTATCAGATCGAAATAATTATCTGAAAAGAAGTTGTCGATACCTTCTAAACTCAAGAACACAGCCCGGGCAAATACGTCGCAACGCAGGGTTACATCAAATCCGTCGCCTGTAGTAACTGATTCTGTCTGTATAATGGCTTTCGGGAACTGAATGTCTTTGTAACGGGTTAGGAAGTAATTGTTGGTGATGACTTTTTCCTGACCTTTCTCTTGGAAACGGGCGTGGATGAATACTTCATTTCTATCTTTTCCGCTCAGTAACTCTTCCGTAGATGCGGTATATTGAATCTTACTGGTATTTGCCGGAACAGTTACCTGCTTAGTTTTCTCTGAAATGATATTTCCTTTCAGGTCGAGAACCCGTACCGTTAATTCTCCTTTGGTTGCCTTGAGGCGGTCGGATACCATATAAATATTCACAGCATCTTCTTCTTCAATGGGTGATACCAGAATATCCTGGAAAGATTTCTTGGTGAAGTAATGCTGTGCCTTCCAGCGCCCGTAGTAATCACGGCTGGCCCATGAAGCGACCGGCCAACAGTCATTGTGTTGCCAAACCAGTGATCCCATATTATAAGGCATCATCCGTCGGTGTGCTTCCATTGCTGTCTTGATGGCATCTCCTTGCAGTAGGATACTCAGGTAAAGCGTACTGGCAAAGTCTTTCGGTTGCCCATACTCCTGTTTGGTAATGGATTCAATACGTTCGTTCGCGATTGCTCCTCCACGCTGATGGGCCATCATGACATCCGAATAGATGTTATGATCTCGTTTTTCGGGAGCATATTTCAGTACGGACTGGTATTCGGGGAATGACTGGAATCCGTATTCCGAGAAAAAACGGGCTTTTATCTTATTGAACTGTGTGATAGGATCACGTCCTTGCCATACGTTCCAATAGTGAGCATCTCCATCTGGATTCCAATCTTCTTTGCCTGATTCGCAGCGGGCTTCGGGATTTCCTCCATAGGGTGAAGAAGGCCAGTAAAAGGTTGTTGCATCGTATTCCTGAACGACTTCAGGCAAAAGATGCTGAAACAGGTCGTTATGATCTTTCCACATTTGGTCATATACACCCATCTTCTTGTATTTTCGCATCCAGCCCCAGTTAAACCAGGCTGTATGATTTTCGTTGTTACCGCACCAAATGGCCAAACAGGGGTGATTCCTTAGGCGGATAACATTATCGATGGCTTCGTGGCGGATATTATCCAGCATTTCCGGATTCATCGGATAGGTACTACAGGCAAACATGAAGTCTTGCCAGACTAGGATTCCATGTTGATCGCATAAATCATAGAATATGTCATTCTCGTAGATACCGCCACCCCAGACACGCAGCATGTTCATGTTGACATTCTTGGCATCCAGGATTGTCTTCTCGTAGCGCTCGGGCGTTACACGAGGCAAGAAGTTGTCTTGTGGAATATAGTTAGCTCCTTTGGCAAAGACTTTAACTCCGTTCAATTCAAAATAGAAGCTGTGTCCATACTCATCCTTCTCATTTACTACACGCAGACTGCGGATACCCAGATTGGTCGTTTCTGTATCGCAAGTCGTTCCGTTCATGGTAATAGCGGCCGTAAACGGATACAAGTGCGGTTCACCCAGACCATTGCTCCACCATAGTTTCGGTTGCCTGATGGTCAGATCCGTTTCAATGACATTGATACCTTTTTTTACCGGCATGGTTTTATGCCAGGTGTTTTTGATACCTTCTGCTGTGATGGTTAAAGTAACATCTCCTTCTTTATCCGCGATGACCGTGGCACGGGCTTTGATATCGGCTTTCTTTGCGGACACATTCGACTGGATATAATGGATGTTATCAATCTTGGCATCGTTCCAACCAACAAGGTAAACCGGTTTCCAGATTCCACTTGTTACAATACGTGGTCCCCAATCCCAACCATAATGATAACCGGCTTTTCGGACCAGCACACTTAGTTTGTTGTCGAAGATTCCACCGTTTTCTGACTGGTCATTTCCGGCTTCAATCGGGTAGGGAATGTCCTTGTATTTGGGTAAGTCTACTTTGATCGGAGAATGAAGATAGACTCGCAATTCATTTTCTTCCTTCTTCAATAATCCTTTGACATCAACTTTCCATTCCCGGAACATATTGTTTGCTTTCAGGATGCATGAATCATTCAGATAGACGTCGGCATACGTATCCAGTCCTTTGAAATCGAGTTCGATGTTATCCTTATTATAAAGTTCATCATCAACCTTTAATGTTGTCTTATATTCCCAGTCTTCTTTGTCAACCCACTGAATGGCGCGTTCGTTCAGCCGGAAGAACGGATCTTCAATGATCTGATTGTCCATCAGGTCTGTTTGTACAACACCTGGAACAGTTGCCGGATACCAGTTATTACCCCGGACTTGTTTGAAGCTCCATCCTTGGTTGATCTCTTGTTGAATTAATCCTTCTGCACCAATGGGAGTTGCCAATAGGGCTGTTCCCAAAAGAAATGCAGAAAATCTTGTTTTGTGTTTCATGCTTTATTCGTTTTTATAGATGTGTTATACTGCAATGAAGTGGTATGTTTATAATGATTCCATTTCTTCTAAGATACTGCATGCCATGGCAACAGTCGGTACATCTTTGATGACGATGCTTCTTTTCCCGTTCACTTCTTTCAGGTTACATATCCGGGGATGCTTTTGGATGTATGCCAATAACTGGCCAAAGGCATGGCTTTGATAATAAGGACTGTCATCGGCTGATACCAGGTACATATTCATCTGACCTTTCTTCAAGACTACTTTCTCGATACCCAATGACCGTGCCATACGACGAAGACGGACGATACGAATCAATTCTTTTCCTTCTTTCGGAATCTTTCCGAATCGGTCTTCCAGGCGGGCACTAAAGGCTTTTATGTCTTCTTCCCGTTCCATATTGTCCAACTCACGATACAGTGAAATACGTTCGGAGTCGTTTGGAATATACGTAGGAGGGAAGAGCATTTCCAGATCGCTTTCTATATAGGTTTCCTTGACAAAGTCTTTGCCTTCTTTTTCTTTTCCGTCCGATAGTTCGTTATACAGATCAGAGAACTCGTCGTTCTTCAGTTCATCAACGGCCTCTTCCAATATCTTCTGATAAGCTTCATATCCCAAGTCGGCGATGAAGCCGCTTTGCTCAGCGCCCAGCATGTTACCGGCACCGCGGATATCAAGATCTTGCATGGCGATATGAATACCACTGCCCAACTCGGAGAAACTTTCAATGGCTTGCAGGCGGCGACGAGCTTCCTGCGTAAGTGAACTTAATGGCGGCGACAAGAGGTAGCAGAATGCCTTTCGGTTACTTCTACCCACGCGTCCGCGGAGCTGATGCAGATCCGACAAGCCGAATTGCTGGGCGTTATTGATGATAATGGTATTGGCATTCGGAACGTCGATACCGCTTTCGATGATACTTGTCGCTACTAGTACGTCGTATTCGTAGTTCACGAAGTCGAGAATCTTCTTTTCCAGTTCTTCCGGTTCCATCTGTCCGTGTGCTACACAGACACGGGCATCGGGAACTTCCCGTTTCACCAAGGCTTCTATCTCGTAGATATTCTGAATACGGTTGTTGATGAAGAAAACTTGTCCGTTACGGCTCATCTCGAAGTTGATGGCTTCGCGGATGATGTCCGGATTGAAGCGTTCTACTTCCGTCTGTACCGGATAACGATTGGGCGGAGGTGTCGTAATACTACTCAGATCTCGAGCTCCCATCAACGAGAATTGAAGGGTTCGCGGAATCGGAGTGGCTGTCATTGTCAGAGTATCTACGTTTGTCTTGAGCTGTCGTAGTTTTTCTTTGACGGATACACCGAATTTCTGTTCTTCGTCAATGATCAGAAGTCCCAGATCCTTGAATACAACGTCTTTACTTACGATACGGTGTGTACCGATCAGGATATTGACGCTTCCTTCCTTGACATCTTTCAGCACATGTTTGATCTGGGTTGTCGTACGTGCCCGGCTGATATATTCAATCCGGCAAGGAAAATCCTTGAGCCTTTCTTTGAATGTCTGGAAATGTTGGAAGGCCAGTACGGTTGTTGGGACCAGTACAGCTACTTGTTTATTGTCTGATACGGCTTTGAAAGCAGCCCGAATGGCTACTTCTGTTTTTCCAAAACCTACATCTCCACAGATCAGGCGGTCCATTGGACGCTGACTTTCCATATCGGCCTTTACTTCGGCTGTCGCTTTCATCTGGTCGGGTGTATCTTCGTAGATGAAGCTAGCTTCCAGCTCTTGTTGCATGAAGCTGTCGGGACTGTAGGCAAAACCTTTTTCCTGTTTGCGTTTGGCATATAGCAGGATAAGATCGCGGGCGATGTCTTTCACCTTCTTCTTGGTGCGTTCCTTCATCTTTTCCCACGCACCGGTACCCAGCTTACTTAGTTTCGGAGGTTCGCCATTATCCTTTCCTTTGTATTTGGACAGTTTATGTAGTGAATGGATACTGACAAAGATCGCATCATGATTCTGATAAATCAACTTGATGACTTCTTGTATCTTTCCGTTTACTTCCATGCGTACCAAACCGCCAAACTGACCGATACCGTGATCAATGTGTACGATATAATCACCTGGTGTAAATTGATTCAGCTCTTTTAGCGACAAGGTAATCTTTCCACTTCGGGCTTTGTCGCTTTTCAGGCTGTATTTGTGGAAACGGTCAAATAACTGATGGTCGGTGAAGCAGCATATCTTCAACTGGTCGTCGGCAAAACCACTATGGATGGTTTTGTTGACAGCCGTGAACGGGATATCTTCTTTCCGGTCTTCAAAGATGGCACGGATACGCGCCGCCTGCTTTTCGACATCACTAAGTATGTATAAGGAATACCCGTCTTTCAGATATTGCTGAAAAGTAGTACTGACCAAGTCAAAATTCTTATGGAAGATGGGTTGTACCTGAGTCTGGAAGTTGATGGTCGCATCGGGTGTTCCTACGGCGTGTGTCCCGAATTGGATAAGTCGCAAATCGAGAGCTGCGTGCATAAACAAATCCCATTGAACCAACTTAGAGTGCATCAACTCAGCACTGGTAAATGATTCTTCGTCGGCGATAACCGGTTCTTCGTTCCAGATAGCTCCGATCCGTTCGCGACACCAGGCAAGATCATGAACAACCAGGTTTGTTTGCTGAGGAAGAGTTTCCAGCAGACATTTGCCTGTCGCATTTTTCTTGCTGACTTCCGATACTATATAGATGCTATCCAGTTTTTCTTTGGAAAGCTGACTTTCTACATCAAAGCTACGGATCGTTTCTACCTCATTGCCGAAAAAGTCGATACGATAGGGAAACTCGAAAGAATAGGAAAATACGTCGAGGATACTACCACGGATGGCATATTGTCCCGGTTCGTAAACATAATCAACCTGCTCGAATCCATAACTATCAAGTACATCTGCCACGAACATATTGTCGAGCTTCTCACCCGTATGAATCTGCAACGTATTTTGTTGCAAGGTATCCTGCGAAACCACTTTCTCGGCAATGGCTTCCGGATAGGAAACGATCATAAACCGTGCTTCCGGATTCTGTAAAACACTCAATACTTCGGTTCGCAAGATTTCATTGGCCGCATCAATGTGTCCGTATTTGATATCACGCCGATAAGCAGATGGGAAGAAATAGATAGATTCATCGCCCATCAGCTGTTTCAAATCATTATAAAAGTAACCGGCTTCTTCCAAATCGTTCAGCAGACAGATGAAACGATTGTTCCCTTTTTTGAAAAGGGCTGCCACCATCATCGCCGGAGCAGAACCATTCAATCCCTTCAAACTGATATTTTGATCTTTGTCTGCTTGTATCAGTTGATGAAGAGCTGTTATCCCGCTATGCGAAGTATATAAGTTGAGTAATTCCTGTATATCCATAAAAATCTCCAGACGGACCTGATGCGTCCGTTTTTGTTTCTATTGCAAATGTAGGAATTATCCATTAATCTCTGGTTGTATAAGAGCGGATTTGTCAATGCGTCGGTGGCTTAGTAGAAAACACAAGATGAAAAACTTTACATGTTGGGAGATAAAAGTCATGATCCCGTTTCTAATTCTTTAGTTCACGCCGCGGATTACTTAGTTCACGTCGTAGTTTAAGTAGTTCACGCCGTGGATTACTTAGTTCACGCCGTGAACTAAAGAATTGCCTATAAGATGAAGAAGTTTAAGTACCGTCTTTGATCGATTTCTGTCGGTAGTAAATGAAAAGAGAAGGAGTGTAGAAGATGAAGAAAATGGAAGAGTTCAGGTTGAAGAAAACAAAAAGAGAGATTTGCCCAACGGACAAATCCCTCTTCTTCTGTATTATTTCAAAAAACTTTTTATCCTTCAATAGCAGCTTGTGCCGCAGCCAGACGTGCGATAGGCACGCGGAACGGAGAACAAGAAACGTAGTCTAATCCTACTTTGTGACAGAACTTCACAGATGAAGGTTCACCACCATGTTCACCACAAATACCGCATTTCAATTCTGGACGTACTGAACGACCTTTTTCTACTGCCATCTGAACCAACTGACCTACACCATTCTGGTCTAATACCTGGAACGGATCGACTTTCAGGATCTTCTTTTCCAAGTAAACAGGTAAGAAGGAAGCGATGTCGTCGCGAGAATAACCGAATGTCATCTGAGTCAAGTCGTTTGTTCCGAATGAGAAGTATTCAGCGCGAGAAGCGATACGGTTGGCAGTCAGAGCTGCACGCGGAATCTCAATCATTGTACCTACTTTGAATGGGATTTCAATACCTTCTTTTTCGAACAATGCAGCTGCTGTTGCGCGGATTACTTTTTCCTGTGCCTCGAATTCATACAAGATACCAGTCAATGGAACCATGATTTCCGGATGAGGATCGTAACCTTCTTTCTTCAATTCAATAGCTGCTCCCAGAATTGCCTCAGTCTGCATTTCCGTAATTTCCGGATAAGTATTACCCAGACGGCAACCACGGTGACCTAACATCGGGTTGTGTTCGCATAAGTTTTCTACACGCTGACGAATGTATTCTACGGTTACACCCATTGCCTTTGCCATTTCTTCCTGACCTTTCTGATCGTGAGGAACGAATTCATGCAAAGGAGGATCGAGCAGACGTACATTCACCGGACAACCATCCATGGCTTTGAAGATACCTTTGAAATCAGCTTTCTGGTAAGGTAATAATTTAGCCAAAGCTTTACGACGTCCTTCTACATCCGGAGCCAAGATCATTTCACGCATGGCAACGATCTTCTGATTGTCGAAGAACATGTGCTCTGTACGACACAAACCGATACCAACGGCACCAAAGCTGCGGGCTACTTCTGCATCATGCGGCGTATCAGCGTTGGTACGTACTTTCAGACGAGTATATTTATCACACAAGTTCATTAACTTAGCGAAATCTCCTGAAACTTCAGCTGCTTTTGTAGGAACTTCACCTTGATAAACTTCTCCGGTACTACCATTCAAAGAGATGAAATCACCTTCTTTCAGCAATACACCATCAATTTCTACGGTACGTGCTTTATAATCTACATTGATGGCACCAGCACCAGATACACAACATTTACCCATACCGCGGGCAACAACAGCAGCGTGAGAAGTCATACCTCCGCGAGCTGTCAAAATACCTTCTGCAACGGTCATACCAGCCAAGTCTTCCGGAGAAGTTTCGATACGGACTAATACGACGCGGTGACCATCGGCACGCCATTTTGCTGCATCTTCTGCAAAGAATACAATCTGACCGCAAGCTGCACCCGGAGATGCCGGTAAACCGCGAGTCAATACTTTAGCCTGACGCAAAGCTTCTTTGTCAAATACCGGATGAAGCAATTCGTCCAGTTTGTTTGGTTCGCAACGCAGAACAGCCGTCTTTTCGTCAATCAAACCTTGTTCCAGCATTTCCATTGCAATCCGAACCATGGCTGCACCTGTACGTTTACCATTACGAGTCTGCAAGAACCATAACTTACCTTCCTGAACTGTAAATTCCATATCTTGCATATCATGGTAATGGTTTTCAAGCTTCGTCTG
>UMLG01013682.1_pt1 | contig 71236 bp, 63 predicted proteins | sample 1966511 | NCBI WGS metagenome assembly UMLG01 (sample SAMEA4836195, study PRJEB28245) | human gut metagenome | biome: gut microbiome; material: fecal sample | place: Denmark | collected 2008
AGAAAAGGTATTTCTTATTTTTCTTAATAAGAAAATACGGTAGTTCAATCTTAGAAGATGGTCTTGTAAGTCAGATTTTAGGTAAGAGAGTGAATGAAGTAGACCCCGATAAACATTATTACAAAGTAGTGCGGAAAGCCCACTCCTTTAGGGGTGGGATGGATAGCACATTTATTTTATAATTTGATGTGTATGTTGTTATTGAATTTATATACATATTATAGTATAATATATGTATGGAAAATAATTAAAGACATACAAATACAACAGTATCTTTGATAAATTATCATTTTGTATTTTGTCCAAGATACAGACGAAAAATTTTTCTGATACCAAATGTAGAACAGCGGTTTAAGGAACTGGTCAAATTAAAATGTAAGGAGTTAGAAATAGAAATTATAGCTATTGAATGCGACAAAGACCACTCTCATATGTTCTTAAATTGTCTACCTACATTAAGTCCATCAGATATTATGCAACAAATAAAAGGATATACAAGTAAAATTCTTAGAGAAGAATTTTCTGAATTATCCAAAATGCCTAGTTTATGGACAAGAAGTTATTTTGTATCAACAGCTGGTAATGTATGTAGCGAAACAATTAAAAAGTATGTAGAAAATCAAAAGAAACGATATTAGAAAAGAGAATATTATATTGGAAAGTGAGGTGAATATTATGGCAAATTTTATTGTACAGTTTCCTTTGAAAACTGAAATGTATCAAGAAGATATGTTAAACAAACGTTTTGAAATAGGGAGAAAAATTTATAATTCTTTAGTTAATGTAACACAGAAACGTTATAAAGAAATGATTAAAACAAAGAAATATCGCACTCTCTTATCTTCCTTGACAGGTAATAAAAAGACAGATAAAGATATATGGAAACAAATCAACGATATTCGTAAGCAATATGGTATGTCAGAATATTCATTTCATGAAGATGTAAAGAAAATGCAAAAGCATTTTAAAGATAATATAGACTCTTTTACTGCTCAGAAGATTGCAACAGAATTATGGAAGTCTTATGATAAGTTATTCTATGGAAATGGCAAAAAAGTTTATTATAAAAAATATGGAAGTCTTAATACGCTTGAAGGAAAATCAAACAAAACAGGTATACGTTTCAAAGACGATTTGATTATTTGGAATGATTTAGAGATACCAGTTGTTATAGATTATGATAACTACTATGAATATCAAACACTTCAATGTGATATTTGTTATTGTAGAATTGTACGCAAATATGTAAGAAATAAATATAAATTCTATGTACAAATCGTTTTTAAAGGTAATCCACCTGTTAAAGTTGATATGAAAACTGGAGAAATTAAACATTATATAGGTCAAGGGGACGTTGGCTTAGACATTGGAACTTCCACTATTGCTATCGCAAGTCAATCTGATGTAAAAATATTAGAACTTGCTGATAAAGTGCAAAACATTGAAAACCAGAAACAAAAACTTCTAAGGAAAATGGATAGGTCGAGACGTGTTACCAATCCAGACAATTATAATGAAGATAGCACTATTAAGAAACAAGGCAATAAAAAAGTTATATGGAATAAATCAAATCACTATATCAAGTATCAAAATGAATTAAAAGAATTATATAGAAAGCAGGCAGACATAAGAAAATATCAACATGAATGTTTAGCTAACTATATTATATCTCTTGGTAATAAAGTATATGTTGAAAAGATGAATTTTGCAGGACTTCAAAAACGTGCTAAAAACACTGAAAAGAATGATAAAGGTAAATTTAAGCGAAAGAAACGTTTTGGCAAGTCTTTAGGAAATAAAGCACCATCTATGCTATTAACAATCATAGACAGAAAATTGAAGTATTTTGGAGAAGAATTAATCGAAATAAATACTTTTGAAGCTAAAGCAAGCCAGTTTAATCATTTTGATAAAACATATACGAAGAAAACATTATCTCAAAGATGGAATGATTTTAATGGTATAAAAATTCAAAGGGACATTTATAGTGCTTTCTTGATAATGAACATAAGTAATGATTTAAAAAGTTTTGATATTGATAAATGTAATGAAAGATTTGAAAACTTCTATCAACTCCATAATTTAGAAGTTGATAGATTAAAAGGACATAAAAATTTAAGTAGTATAGCAATTTAATTAAAGGATATATAAATAGGTTTTGACACGAGTCTTATGCTATCGCTAATGGATACAATAGTATCTTTGGTAGTGAAAGTCTTATGGAAACTCATTAGTCTTATATGCTTTCGAGTATATCTGGAAGTGAATGTACATAAGAACCCAACGTGCTTTAGCCGTTGGAGTGTCAGTTGTATAAATATGGAAGTTCCATAAAAGTTGTAGAAGCTGGTTGAGAGGAGTATTGATATGGGTATTCTTTGGGATATGTACAGATCTGGAATATCTAGTGAAGATTCCAGAAAGATGTTATGCAATATTAGTAAAGTTGGTTTAATATTTGCAGAGAAAGCGAGTATTAGTTCAGACTCTCTACTGGGGATTGCTGTAAGTGCTGTATGCGATAAGTATGGTATACCTAGTGGAGACTGGTTATTCTCTGTAAGATTTAAAAGTACGACAAAAGAACATATACGGAAAGTATGCTACAATTCTGTAAAGGGTACATATTCGGTACGCGGAACAGAGGACAAGTATACGGACGTATTACTTAGTATGCGAGGAGAGCTTTACAATATCATAAAGATGATATCTACATACAAGGTAAAATTGTATGCACTTGTTATCAAACTTAGAAATTGTAAATCTAATGTAGGAATAGTAACCTTGAGAAATGATAGGCTGGGAATAGTGTATGAGGGTACAGATTTACCTTGCAGAGATGTAAAATATCCTGTAAAAAGCTGGGATTTGTCTGACTTATCGGAATATGATTGCAGTATGGTTGTTTCTTTGTAGAGATTGGTTGTAAGTAGTTTACAAATGGTGTATACTAATATACAGTAGTTAGGAGGCTTGGAATATGGGTAATGTAAAAAAGTTAGAGAATGTTACTGTAATCAAGGATTTTGGTATAATTGGCGATGGAAACTGGAAATACCATTTAACATTGTGTTCTTGGTTCGGTATGGATCCTAAGTATGATCTCAGAGTTTGGAATGATGATATGACTAAATACGGAAAAGGAGTTACTCTTAGTTTAGAAGAGCTGTCAGGCTTGGGTAATTTAATCAATGAGGTTCTGGAGGAAGAGTAGGGTATGAAACGCATTAGAGAGGTTGATTCTATTATGCATGTAGACATAGACAAGTTTAAGAACTTCTGTGTAGAGAATGGTGTACGTGGGATAGACGTTGCCGAAAATATTTTTAGATTGCCGTATCCTGTATGGGATCACGCATTGAAGGTGTATACTTTTGATGGTAAAACGTTGATCGTGCTGAACCCGTATGGTACTAAGAATGATATTGAATGTGCAATGTCTACTGTAGAGTATCCATACACTGTTCAGGAAGCTGGTAGTAGCTTTTATGATAGAGAGGCTTGCCTTGTTGTTGTGGATATCTCTATGGCAAGTTAGTAGGTTGGTGAGAATATGTATGCAATAGGTAAATATGGTGAACTTGTTAGGGTAGACTACAAGAATGTTTCTGTTGAGGAGTTAGAGATTTACTTAGAAAAACAGAGAACGTATGCTAGAGAATCTTTTAGCAAGCTGAGATCTATGGTAAATGGTATATCTAATGTAAATTTTGATAAGCTGTGTAAGTGCGGAAGATGGATAACTGGCTTTTTAGAATCAGTTATGCTGAGCTTGTCGTTACAATCTGGAAAGGTTATTAGAGTAGTGGAGAATAGTTCTTGCTACTCTTTTGATGTATATACAAGTAAGGGTAAGGTTGTGTTCATGTCTCACCCATCCTTACTTGATGATAGTATTAGAGATGCTGTTTGTGTTGTTCAGTATAGGGGTGGAAGATTCGAGACAGTATTTAATGGGGTAAAAGTAGAATTAAGAAACATCTTAAGCCAGTACTTAATTGAGTATTTGTTAGATGGTAAAAGTACACATTGCTGGAATAGCAAAGGGGTAGTGTGTGAAAATAAATGTGGGAATTGTGGAAACTATCATGTTGAATTAGATGGTCATGTTTACTGTTTAAGTTATAAGAACTCTTTTAGGGAAGCTGTTTTAAAAAGTAAGAGTGCAAGATTTGGTTTTATAAAGGATAATTTAATAGATTTTACAAATTAAATAATTAGAAGTTAAAATAATTACACAGTTTTAGATTTAATACAATTTAGAAAAAGAAAATAAAGTCTTGACATGAATATGCCAAAATTAGAAATAAATAAAAAATAATTAGTTACAGAAAAGTTAGATAACAGAAATCGAAATATGGAAAGGGTTTTAACATGACAAAATTGGAATACTTAGATTTTGTTGCTGGGGAGCTTTATGATAGGTTTTCAGTAGGTAGCTTGAGTGAGTTTATGTATGCATTATATGATCAGTTAGATAATGTTAAGGTAGAGAAAAAAGAATCAATGGAAGTAGGCGTAAGCATATCTAATATGCTGGGTAAGGATAGCAGGACAAACGTATACGAGAGTTCCATCAATCAGTTAAAAAACTTAATAGAATCAGCTCAATCCGAGAACAATGTAAGTGATGTTGCTGAGTATTTTGAGAAAAATAGCAGTACATTGAAAGATATTTGTAACTGTTTAGGAAGTTTACCTAACTGTGAGAAGCTGTTTAACTCTTCTAAGAAGTTCAATACTTGTATCTATCATAGGGATCAGGCTAGGGCAGCTTTAATAAGGTATATGGCTACTAGGGATATGTATAGTGGTGAAGGGAATCTTAACCAGAGAGTAGAATCTCTGGTAAAGGAAACAGGGTATGACCATTCTCTCGTAACAGAAATTTTCTTCATAACTTACGTAAATCAGATCAGAAATACAGTTAAGAACTTATTTAAAAACAGTTAAAACTTGTGTTAGTTATTAAAATAGGCTTATAAATTGTGTAAAGTATATATGGTTGTTATGCTAGTTGGGTGGTGAGGCTTTGAGGAAACTATTACGAGGTTTGTGCAATTTACTTTATATGATTGTAGCCTTGATTTTAGTAATATTTTTTATTGTATGTGGATACATACTATATAACCCTAACAGTGGTACTGTAAAAACCTGCATTGTTATAGAGAGTGTACCTTATATAGATGATTCTAATACTGATAGGGTATGGGTAACTCTAGAAACAGAGGACGGTACTATTATACATAGGGTATATAAAAGTGGAATAGTATCTGTAGGTGATACAGTTGCTGTTAAAATGAAATATAATATCTTAAAAATAGGAGAGGAGTAACAATGAAAAGAAACTATATTGGAACAACTGCTTATGGTAGTCAGGTGATTGTGTACGAGTTGGATGAGGCTGTGGATGTTTTAAGGATTTTGCTGAAGGCTTCCGATGCAGTTCCAAACTACAATTTTGCAGACGATCCAAGACACTTTATGAGATACTATGTAAATGAGGGCAAAAGGTATCTGATTGTTGGAGAAGTAGAGAAAAATGATAACAGTCTCCCAATAAAAGGTTTGAGAGAGGTAGGAGCTTGCAGTATGGAAGAAGATCTCAAGGATGTATATGAGGGTAAAAACATCTTTGAGACCGTAACTGGATTGTATGCAATTAACTTGAACGGTATTGTTCACGATGCTGACAAGCTGGAAGAGGCTCTTACTTTGATGTCTCCAGAGCATGATTTTAATATGGATCTTGGGGAGATGTCTCATATGTCATGGAAGCCGTTGATTAATGGTGATAACTGCTATATCCTTGCTCCAGTATGCACTCCGACGAATGATCCGAGTGGGTCGTCTTGGGATTATAAGGAGATTGATGGAGTTAAGTATAAGTTATACTAGGAGGTTAGAATGTTTAATAAGAGGGTTGTAATTGTAGATTTTAATCATCAGGCTTATTCACAGTTTTTCTCGAAAAACAATCTTTCTGTAAGAGTGAAAAACGCTTTCGGAGAGTGGGAAGATAAGGATACAAGAGTGCAGAACGGTTGCATGAAAAATATCTTTGCATGGTCTAAGTTCGGTAGATGTCCTACGGCTGTATGTTTTGATAGACCTTGTCCGAGTAGAAGGGAATATTTTGCTAGTAGATTCCCGGATATGAGTATAGGATCAGCTGGAGAGTATAAGGGTGGTCGTAGTAAGATGCCTGAGGCTTTGTATACAGCGGTTAGTGATTGTGAGAAGCTTCTCAGATCAGCTGGGGTATCAGTGTTCGCACAGGAAGGGTATGAGGCTGATGATCTCATTTATGCTTGTGTAAAAGCAGCTAAGAAGCAGTACCCAGGAGTACCGATTGATATTGTAACAAATGATGCGGATCTGTTACCGCTTGTAGATGATACTGTATCAGTATTTCTGAGAAGCAAGAAGGGTACTTTCGCAGAAGAAAAGAGTATCGAGAAAAATAAATATATGCAGGTAACTCCGAGAAACTATCAGGAAGTTGTACAGGATTTATCTGCATATAGTGGATTTTTAATCCCATACAATTCAATACTCTTATATAAACTTTTAAGAGGTGACCCGTCAGATAACTATAGAAGGAAGGATATTAGCAAGTTATTTCCGCCTAAGAAGTACAACGATCTTGTGATTCGTATGATGAATGACAGGGTAAACTTTGAAGAGATCTTCAGATATGGTGAACCAAGAGCAAGATATCGCTCTACAGGGGAAATATTTGAGGGTACTTTTGAGGAAGCTCTTAAGTCAGACAAGCGTTCCGATCTTACAATGTATATGCCTGAAGAGTGTGAGTGTATTCTTCAGATGTTACGTGAGTTTACAGATATGTCTGAGGAGATGCTTAGTCATGTCGGAGCGGTGTACACCGGAATGAATCTTAATCAGCCTTATATGAGACGAAAGAGATTTGTCGTAGACAGGATAGATACTTTCGAGGAGTCCAGATTAAGAAAAACTTTAGAACCTCTGAGAATAAAGTTACCTGAGAATATCTAGGAGGGAGAAACTTGAAACTAAGGAAAGTATTGTTGATGCTGATTACCTGTGTTGCTATTGGCAGCACAGGTAGTTTGTATGTAATGGCTTTAGACGACAGTGTAAGTATCAGTGACAGTGTTGTAAATCAAGATGGAGAGCTTTCAGAAAATACTAAGGCTATTATAGATGCAAACTCAATATCAGGTGATCAGATAGATCCTACAGTAATTATCAAGAGCAAGGTAAAGGGTAGTACAGTAAAGATAGAGATAGATAACCTGTCCGGAGATTATATGCGAAATGTGCATTTGATCTGTAAAGACAGCAACCGTTTAATACCTTATGAGATGACAAACAATATAGGTGAGATTTCTGATGGTAAGTCCATTACAATATCTAAGACTTTGGATAGTATTGGTCATGGGTATATTCATCAGATGGCTTTGAACGTTGGAGGAACTAGGGTATTACGTGGTCTTTTGTTTGCTGGAATTATTGGAATGTGCTTAACCTTTGGAGTATTGCTTTGGAGGAAGTCTGACGGTGTCTGGATTGCTGGTTTAGTTTTAGCGATGACTGCTGGAGGTTTAGTAATTGCTTATAGGTTGCAGTGTAATCCAGAGGTTTATGTTGCTTCTAAGGTTGGTAATAATTACGTAAGGGTAATTAATTTAAAGGTAGAAGGGTATGAAGAAACATTCTATTTAAAATATAATCAGGATACGTTAGAGTATAAGACTGAGGAGAAGGATGTTGAGATACCTTTTGAAACGGAGTATGAGTATGATGAAGAAAAGCCTTGTACAGACGAGCAGGAGGTATTACAAGAAGGAGAGAGCGGTCTAAAACATGTAGTATCTACTGTAGCATATCGTAACGGCAAGAGATCTGAATCAGATGATGTAGAGACAGTAACTAAGGAGCCAGTGCCTAAGAAGGTAAAGCAGGGTACTAAAACTACAATAGAGATTCAGAACATCGAAGCTAAGAAATCATACGTGCCAGATGACACTATGAAGGTTGGAGACTTTAAGCTCAATATAGGTGTATCCGATGTTAAGAGTAACATCGGTAAAAAGAAAGTAACGTACCGCTGGAATAAAGCTACAAATAAGTTAATGGAATCTGAAGAAGTAACTAAAGAGCCAGGTACAAATATTTGGAAAGCTGGAACGTTAGTAACAAGGGTATCTACTCAGAAAGCCACGACTAAGTACGATCTACGTGAGGATCAGCCAGTAGGATGGACGAACGTAATCTCAGAGAGTAAGGACGGTATTACAACAACTCTTTACAAGACTGAGATAAATACTGAAACTGGTAAACCATTGGATTTGGAAGAGCTACAGTACTATGCAACACTGGAAGAGAAACCAGTAAACGGAGAAACAGAGGTAGGTGTACTGAGTGTAGAGGATATTACATCTCCTATAGAAGAGGAAGTTACTTATGATGATAGTAAGTGGGACAACGTATCAGAGATCGTTGAACAGGGTCAGAGTAAAGTAGAGCGTATCTCAAGTATTATGAAATTCGATGAGAACACTGGTTTGGTATCGAACGAGGTAGATCATGAGGTATCAAGAGAAGTAGTCCAGGAAGCTGTAAAGCAGGTAGTAGTGAAAGGTACAAAGCAGCCAAACTGGGTAGAGCAGAAAGTTGCAACAGACCAGGTTATGTATAATACGCAGTATGTTGCAGATGATTCATTGTCTGGCGACGATCAGAGAGTTGTAGTTGAGGGTAAAATGGGTAGACTAATCACAACTCAGTTAATAGCTGTGGATGATGATGGTAATACCATTCCATCTTATAAACCTAAGGTTCTTGTACAGGATGAGCTTACAAAGCCTACAGATAGGGTAGTACATGTTGCTCCTGATAGTAACTTATTAAAATAGTATATGTGAGGTGATATTAATGAGAACAAGTTTAGATCGTAAAAAGAAACAGGAAGATGCTGAAAAAACACCTTTCTATAGTGAAAGTAAACCTGTAGAAACTGAAAAAAGTAGATCAGAAATTAAACCAAATCAGTCAGAAGTTAAAAGAAATCCTGTAGAAGTTAACAAACCAAAAACAGAAGATGAATTAGCTTCGGATATTTTTGGAGATTCTAAACCTAAGTTAGACTCTGTGATTCAGAAAGAATTAGACAATCAGGACACAACTGCAAAACGTTTTATGGAAACGTTTCAGGAGATGGAAGAGACTGTTGAGAAAAAGAGAGCAGAGGATATGGGTGGTATGAACTTAGACTCTGTATTAGAAGATGAGTTAGGTTCAGATCAGGACAATCAACAAGAAGATGATCCAGAAGATGATTATGACGAGGACGAGTATGAGGATGAAGAACCGCATCACCTGAGTACTAAGGCTGTTATCGGAATAGCAGCAGGTGTAGTTGTTGTAGTTGGAATCGGTGGTTTTGCTGTATATAAACATATGACAAAACCTGTAGATACTGTTGATGGCGTTATAAAACAGGTAGATAGATTATACACATCAAAAGACAAGACTGATTTAAAGGATGGCTTGTCTCAGAGCGATCTTAATGAGTATTATTTAGAGTTAAATAGTGCTGAGAAAAAGGGTGAGGATATCAGTTCTGTATCTGATGAGCTGGATACGATAGGGTATTACTTAAACGATAGAAGCGTGTTAGATACGTACAATGATGCTTCTTATGATTTAACAACTGTTGGTATGCAGGACTCAATAAACGAGATTAAGTCGCATACAAGTAACTATTCAGTATCAGGGTTGGCGATTACTGTAACAGATTTAGCCAATGATATTGTAAAAGACTATGATGACTTTATAGCCACTCGTCAGAAGTTGAACGGTGTAACTGATGTCTTAAATTTTGATGAGGGTAGTTATAAGGCAGAAATAAATGAAGTAAGACACGTACCTAACCGTACAGAGTTGCTTGCAATCTATGATAAGATAGTAGTAGATAAAAAAGCAGCAGAGGCTCAAAAAGAATTACAGGAAGCAGACGACGATGCTAAAAAGAAAGAAGCTGAGAAGGCTCTTCAGGACGCTCAGGAGTTACAGAAACAGACTCAGCAGGAGCTTGATGACACAAAGAAGAAGCTTGAAGAGGAAGCTCAGAAAGCAGCAGAACTCATTAAGAGTTTAAAAGATAAGTCACCTTTAAACTCTGAGAAAATAAATACTCCGACACCAACTCCAACCCCTAGCGAGGAACCTACAGAAGCTCCTAAGGAATCTGTTGATAGTAGTAGTGTGGCACCAGAGACAAGTAGCAGCTCTGCAAATTTAGGAGACGATGTTGGAGAGGAGTAGTAAAAATCTAATAGATGTGTTACAATACAAATACAATAATATATTGAGGTGAAGGTTATGGAAAAGGTATTATATGTTGATTTAGATGGCACACTATTAGATACAGAGGATTATTTACACAAGATTTTTACTGCAAATGGTGTGAAATACAGTAAAAATAAAAGTATCGTAAACAATTACAAAAGATTTCCAGAGAACAGCTTAGAACTCTCATTAATTAAAGAAAGTTTATCAGACTATAGCGTAATACCATGGAGGGTATCAGCTATGGACTCATTAAAACTTTTAAGAACTGAGTTTAGGGTTGTGCTTGTCAGTGGGTATGTGTGGGAGTTCGAGCGCAAGGCTAAGGAGATTTTTGCTTCTAGTCTTGGACTTAGTATCGTTCTGTGTAAGAATGCTGATCGTTCAGAAATTGATATGGGTAATGCTTATTACATTGATGACTCAATTCTGAATATTTGCGATTCGAATGTCAAGAGAGATAAGTCTTACGCTCTGTTTAACAAGTATAATAGCGCAGAGTACTCATCTGACGAGTGTAGTGACCTTGTAAGTGAGGGATGCAAGATCTTTATGGACTGGGTAGATCTTACGAGTGCTGTGATGGAGGTAAAAGTAGATGCAGAACTTAGAGACTTTATTTGTTCGAGAGTTAAGAGATTCAGTAGTTGTTAATGGAGCTAAGGATATTTATAAGATTCCATTGCCACAGGAGTGTGCTGGATGGAATGTTTCTGGATGTCAGATGTATGCTGTACGAGGATGCGAAGAGGAAGACTTTAAGCAATTAGAGGGTTTTCTTGTAAAAGCTCTTCCGAGAGGAGTTGTAGCGAAACAGCGTGTAATCGATCCGGCAACTAGAAAGTTTAAGGTAGAAGATGGTAAATATGTATATAAGAACTATCCGATACCAAGCGGAAGCATAGCTGTAATCTCTAAAAGGAAGTTGGTTCTTCCTTACAAGTGGTGGCAGGGTACTGAGAACGGTTTTGGTTACATTGATTACAAGATGTCTAGGAGTGGCATGGAGTACTTGTACGTACTTCCTAAGAGTATCCTGTATAGAGTGCATCAGACAGCATTGGTACTTTCAGTAAAGAATATGAAAAATTTTGCTGGAATGGGTTACACGACTTGGAACAATGGAAAGATTTTTTTGCATGTAGTGCCGTATAATCCGAATGCATCATATGTTGGAAGTAGGGTATTAGCTACTGGATGTACATTAGATTATTCGGAGAAAATAACTAAGATAGTAGACTTCTGGCAGGTTGTTGGGTTAGTTCCGGAGATTAGATTGTGCCAGTTAATGGACGGAACGAATCTCTGTTTGTCTGAGACTGTAGTAGGGTATGATGACTACCAGAGATTAGATGATCTGCCATTAAACGAAAAAGAGGTCTATGGAGAGGAATATAATAATGACTAAACTGATAGGCAGCTGGAAGGAGAGTCCTGCGTGGGCAAAATTGATTGTGTATATTATAGTTGGAGCTGTGGCAGGGTTTCTAGTGTCTAGGTATGTTGTAACTAGATCGATGGTCGTAGGTAGTTCGATGGAGCCTACGTATTATGATGGGGATGTAGTTTATGTATGCAGGGTAATTTCTCCTAAGAGGGGTGACAAGGTTGTTGTTCTTGAGGATGATGGAACACCAATTATTAAGAGGGTCATCGGAATGCCTAAGGATGAGATACAGATTTACGATGGTCAGGTATTCATCAATGGTGAATACTATAAAGAGGATTATATAAAGGATGATGGTGTCTATTCTGGCGGTTGTGCTGAGGGTGGTTTAGAGCTTAACAGTAAGGAGTATTTTGTTTTAGGAGATAATAGGAATAATAGTAAGGATAGTCGGTACATTGGACCTATAGAGAAGAGCAGGGTATTAGGGGTAGTTTTAGGATGAATGGTTATTGTTATGCTAAGAAGGGTAGATTTACATATATCATAGATAGAGATAACAAGGAAGCATGGAAATTTGACGGATTTGGTGGGTCTGTAGGAAGGGTAGATTTCTTTACAGCCTGTTCTGCTTGTGTGAATCCGGTAGGTGTGATGGTTGTATCTGTTATAGGAGAGCCCGGAGAGAATATTTGTGAGGTATTCTCGGATGATGGATCAAATAGATTCCAGAAAGTAATCAGAAGTAATTACAGTTCTGTATCTCTTAAGATAAAACGGCAGGTAAACCTTGCAGACTATATAATCTATAGAATACCTCATGAGGAGGGGGTTTTACAGGTTATATTTCTTTGTAGGATTGGTAGTAAATTAGATATTTAAAATATATTGCAGATAACCGAGATTTATGCTATACTGTATAATAGCGAAAGATCTCGGTTTTTTGGTTTATGGGATTCTAGTATACATATGGAGGGAAGGGTATTAGTGAAGTTAATTGAGTATCTGAAAGAACTTGGTAAGAGCAGACAGGTGAACACTAAGAGACTTATAGAGCTCAAGATGAAGTATATTGGTGCTTACAGAGCTAGAATGGTCGAGTTATATAGGCTGGGGTATATAGATGACCCAACTAAGTTAAACTTTAAAAACTTATATGGGACATTTGTAGATTTAAACATAAAGAATGGTGTAGATAGATCTGGATATATTAACTTATCTTCAGAGTATCTACAGTATGTTTATTACAAAAATAACTCGAGAGATGTAAAGTCCTTTGTAGGAAAATTAAGAGACTGCTTAAAGTATAGAGAGTATTGCAGGACTATAGATAGTATGTATGACTACTTTAATTTTGACAGTAAGTCTCATGTAACAATCAATTATCGCTTCAGACTGGAAACTTCAATGGTTAATAGTATTCTTCCTTTTGCTAAGGGTAATGCTGTAAATGGTTTTGATATGATGAAAGGCGATGAGAGACCTTTTAATGAGGCTCTTGTAGAGGTATTTTGTGATAGAGATGAGTGCGTTGAGACACTAGACATGAATGAACTTGTCTGGAAAGAGGCAATGATGCTTCTTGAGATACCTACAGAGGATTGGACTAAGGATGGATTGTTTGATAAAGATTTGTCTCATTCTCAGGAGGTAGAATGTTGTAGGGTATTGTTCAGTGGGGTAGTAGAGTTAACCGGAAAATATTCTGAAAGAGTAAATAAGTGGTATGATAATAATGTAGCGTTAGAGGGAGACGCTAGTTTTTACAAGGGGATTTTTAGAGACAGAATTTCAGAGATGTGTCAGCTCACTGCTGAGTACTTAAACTCTCTTGAGAAAGCTGGTAAAGATATTATTGCCGTATCTTCAAACAAGATTTACTTACGAAAGAAAGTATCTAAGGTTATTGAGAGTGTTGGGTGCTTTGTTGTAATGGATGACGGCGAAGATCATATGATGTATGACGGTGTAGTAATGGAGGGGTATACTGGAGAGTGTTATGATAGAACATATCTGGATTCGGAGGGAATAGGATATGTTGGTTGCCCAATATTACTTCATTTAGAGGATGGAAGTGCAAGATATTTTTATGATTTAGAACAGTGTGACATAAAATCAGATACATGGTTCAAAACAGAAGATCTTGCCTTATCATTTTATACAGACAGAAGTGAATTACCAAAGATAAAGGAATCTTTTCGTATAGATTCCTTAGAGAAGCGAATGATGGAGGCTTATTACGAAAGTTTAATGGGTAACTTGTTTTACATGGTAAACACAGACGAGTTACAGAATTTTGAGAAAGCTAAGAAAAGCGTAATGAAAAAGATAGTTTAGGAGGTCTAAGATGAACGTAAAAGTAAGAAAGAGTGCTGGAAATGAATGGGGTATGCTGGAGACTTATAAGATTTACAGTTATGGAGACTGTGTGAGAATTCGGTTAACTACCATTGTAACTCCAGACGGCAGGTTTGCAGAGCCGTTTGTATTTAGAGGAGATGAGTTTATTCCTGCTAGTCAGATAGATATGGAGATGGGCTTAGAGAAATATACAAAAGCCAAGAAACCTTTCTACGTAAAATTACAGGATGGATTCATTGTGTATATGGATGCTGGCTACAGTTTTTCAACTGGCGAGTTTTTACCGGAGAAGTCTAATAGTAGTATTATGAGGGTAGTAAGTAGATCTTTAAGTACCTCTGATGGCAGCTTAGGACTGAGTCAGGTATTAGAGATGCCGGATCAGGTTGTAAAACTTATGGTTGAGCTCTCTAAAGAGCTTGTAGGCTATGGAGCAGATCGGTTAGAGTTCATGAAATCCAGATTCACGGATCACGAGGAAGTCGAGGAGTAGATATGGGTACTAGGGTTGGTATAGATAGGTTTACGAATGGCGAGAGCTACGATTTATACGGTGCTAAGACATTTTTCAGAGCCATTTCAGATAGCTTTGTAAAGAAAGTTGTAAGTACTGGTAAGTGGTTTACATTTTGTACAGGGGTAGATGATAGACAGGTAGATATAATGTCTATTAAAAATAACTCTGGAGAGAGCTTAGGTCATTTTGCATCGGAGCTGTATCCGGACACAATATACAAATCTGCTGTGTACAAGTACCTTTTAAGAGACTATTTATGCTACTATGAAGCACCGTCTTATGTAAAAGATAATTATGCTTCGGAGGGATTTAAGCCGTCATATGAGAAGTATTTAGTAACTAGTAGTTTAAGGGTAGTTGCATTGTGGTTGGGTATGAGTCTGGGAGATGTTACGGCAAAGTACGGGTATAGATTATCTGAAGTATGGAGCGATAATGAGTGCAATGAGTTTCAGTATGTGAAACTTTATGTAAATAAGGATGGTGTGCGGAAAATAACAGTCCCTAGAAAAGATTTGGATTTATTTAAGAGTGGCACTAGAGTAATACCTGTGTATGCTTTAGATAGTGGTATTAAGGAGCTCTACAGGGTTGCTTCTAAGGATTATACCAATGTTGTATTTTTAAAAGATGGAGGTGCTGTAAGGGAGATTAATATAACCTTTAACGCAGATAAACTCAGATCCATTTATGACAGTAGTTATGTATCTGAGAATATGGAATATGTATTCGATGGAGTTTTTGCTGACAATCCATATCTGGAGAGAGGCTATATTAGGGTATTTGAGGTTGGTTCAAGTAAGTATGATTCGCCTTTAAGATGTATTAATTTCTCTAGGATTTTAAGTTTCAATGTAGGAAATCCAGACTTAGCCTATATTAATATTGATCTTACTGGCGTAATGAGTGTATTTCGGGATTGTATTAACAATAATCTGTTGGACATCCATGAGATTGTTGATATGCTGAAAGAGTATGAAGTAGGTGGAGAAAATGCTTTTGATGGAAAAGACATTTACACACCTATGGATTTAATCTCTTGGGCAGAGGGTAGAGAGGTTTTGCTGGGTACTGTATTCTTAAGAGAGTTAGCTCTTTTTATGATTGGTAATCCAGAGTGGTTTGATAACTATGATGGATGCAAGAGAGAGTCTTATACTGGTAGCAGTAAGACAGAGAGCAGCACTTCTAAGTCAGATGGCAATGAAGTGTTTTCATTAGAGGATCTTAGTCTTGATGAATTAGATTTCTAGGAGGTATAGAATGGCAACAGATGTAAAATCAAGAACTATAAGTAGTATAAAATTCGAAGAGAGACTTGGGAATACGATTATGGCAAAACACATCTCAAGTATAGATAGCGGAATACTTTCCAAGTTATCTTCGAAGGAAGCTGAGAATATGTCTATTGATACTCTACAGAGAATCATTGACGACAACATGGTATTAAAAGCTCAGTTAATTAACCTGTACAACGGCACATTGGGTACTTATGCCGGAGTAGAGAATATTCCAGACGATATTAAAGCTGTTCAGGGAGCATTGCTGGATGGGGTATGCTATGGTTACAATATCGAGAAAGACACTGTAGATTTATATACAATGAATCTTGATGTTGTAGACAGTATGTTAAAAGATGAGAAAAAGCAAACAACAGATTACGGTAAAAAGATTATCGAAGATAATCTTGTAGGAAGGCTGAGAAGTTACAGGATTGATGTAAGTTACGAGATGAGTTCTGAATACTTTTCATATAAGATAGTAAGGCACAAATCCGTGATTGATATGGACGAGGAGTCTGGAATCGTGTTAGTTCCTTATTTAGAGGGACTTCGGTTAATGCAGATTTTAAAATCCACATTGGATGCAAATGGAACACTGTACACGATGCAGTATGTGGGTGATATAAAGAAGGAAAGATTTATCACGAAGAACTCTGCTGTACTTGCTAAGTTCTGTGATGATCCTACGGCGGTAGAGGGTATTGAGCCGGATTATTTCCCATTAAAGGCTTATTTTTACGCGCCAGTAGTAGGAGCACCTTCTTACAGTAGCATGGTTACAAATATACATTTGTTTAGACTTGCAAGTCTCAAGGGTAATGTAACGGAAGCTAAGATGGTTAAGTTTGGAGTAAAGAAAGATGATAATTCAATGCTTTCATTCGTATTAACTACATCAATAGGAAGAGAGATGTCTAGAATTATCGCAGAGTTTCCAGAGAAATTTGATGAGTTAAAACCTAACATGCCTAAGTCGAATTTGCTTGGAGAGATGACGGCTGAGACATTTAGTGAGACAGGCTTTAGAAAGTATCTAGATTCACTGTCTGTAAAAGAACTTTCTGTGCTGGCTGAGAAGACTCCGAGAGTTAGAGACTGTGTAATGTCAATGGCTGGGGTATTTAAAGGTAAGAGTTTTAAAGAGATCGGCAAGGATGAATTTGAGGATGCTGTTAAGGACTCACTTGTGAGAGTCATAATCCATAAGTCTGATTGTTCATTGTCTAGCGTACTTTGTACGAATAACAAGAGCATTCTAGCTAGGGTATATGGTGAGAGCTATTATTCATATTATGAATCTAAGGGTTCTCGTCTTTACAAGGCTTTGCGGATGATACAGGAAGAAGGATGTAGTGTAACGAGTGCCTTCGGAGAGATGAACTTAATGGCTGATCTTTCCGAGACAGTTCTGAATATGTGTAGAGAGGCTGTTGATAACGGCTTAGATTTGCTGGATGATGACTTTGTATCTGATGTAAAGAAGGAAATGGGTATTAGAAAATCCTATAGCGGTAATAGTAACGCAACTCTTGTTAGAACTATTACTGGTTACATCACTGAGAAAGGTGTTATTGATTACTACAGATCAATCAATACAGACATCATCGTAAAAGTAATGAAGCTTCAGTAGGGTAGTAAGGAGGTTCTGTAATGTTTGAGGAGTATAGAAAATATTTATTAAATATACGTAACAACTTAATACAGAACGGTGTCTCCTTAGATAATGGTAAGTGTGACAGTTACAGAGACATATTTAGGCTAGGGTATGAGATAGACGAATTGTTGTGGTTATATTCTGTGTTAGAGGTTAGTAAATCGAGATACAGATTAAGCGATACAATTTTACCAATGGGTAACTACTATAAGGGTTACATGAGAGAATTATTTAGGAAAGAGTATCTGGCTTCAAAAAAGTATTACCCACCTACGAGATATGACCTAGAAAATTTTAGAAAGGCTAATTTAATTTCTAAAGATACTTGCAACAAAGTAGAGACTGTTGTACAATTGGTATCAGTAGAAAATAGTAGTTCTACTGCAAAAGGAGGAGTTAGTTATTCCAAACATGGGAGGTATGTAGAAGATTTTGTTAAACCGGAACAGGATAAAATGGATACAGAATCCTATAGTATCCACGGAAGATACATAGAGGATTATGTTAAACCGAAAAAGGATAAAATGGCTACAGATACCCATGAAAGATCTGCAAAGGATTTTGTTAAACCAGAAAATGATACAGAATCCTATAGCAGTCATGGAAGATACATAGAAGATTTTGTTCAAACTGTTAAAGAATCTACATCTCAAGATAGTACGTATGCTACACATGGTAGATATGTAGAGGATTTTGTTCAAACTGTTAAAGAATCTACATCTCAAGATAGTACGTATGCTACACATGGTAGATATGTAGAGGATTTTGTTCCAGTATCTACTACAGTAGAGCCCAACAGGGTAAACGTTTACACAGACCATGGAAGGTTTGTTGAAGATTACGTTGAAGAAGTGCCAGATATAGAAACCAGCGAGTATTCAGATCATGGAAGATATGTAGAAGATTTTGAAGAAAGCCATGATAATATTATAGATAGGCTATTCGCTGGTTTTGACGATGAAGATATTTCAGAAGGAGATACTTCGGACGGTGAAGATTCAAGTGATGCTGAGTTTGGGTATGTACTCGATGAAGATATACCAGATTCTGAGTTCGGATATGTAGAAGACCCTGAGGTTCCTGAAGATGAAGAAGATTTACCAGATTCAGAGTTCGGGTACGTAGAAGATTCAGATGACGAGGAAGAGTATCCAGACTCCGAGTTTGGGTATTCAGAAGATACGGATGACGAGGACGATCTACCAGATTCGGAGTTCGGATACACTTCTGATTCCGAAGAAGATACAGATGAAAGTTCAGAAGAATTCTCACCCAGGAAAGTGTTAAATGATGAAATAGAATCTGTACAAAAAGTCAATGGTCATATGAATACCACTGTTCAAAAGAAGGATTTATCGGATGATTTACAGGATTTCACCAATGGTTTACTAACTTCTGGAAAAAGAGCTATAGTAAAAGGTATAAAAAAACTAATTAAGTAGGTTGTAATTTTTAGAAATGTAGAATGAATTCTAGAAATTATGTATTATGTGTGTCAAAAAATCACACCAAAAGGAGAGGGAACATGATTAATTTAGAAACAAGAAACGAGTTACTGGAACAGTTTAAAGCACGCGCTAATGAACGTCTTGTAGAGAATTGCCAGGATGTAGACTTCAAGAAGTATTTTGCCGATGCAGATCTTTACATGGTAAAGAACGGTATCAAAAAGATCAAAGACAATGTGTACGGTGCACTTCCGCTGGGGTATGCTCTTGAGAAAACGTTCATGTACGTAACAGCTACTGGTGATGCGAACTCTGCAATGTCTGTTGTAAACATTTCCATTTCAACGTCCGGTAAGTCAGCTGAGGACTTTAAGTTTAAGACAGCTGTTACAGCGGACAGCACGTATGCTGTAGTAGTAAATTACATGATCGAGGTATATTCAGTTCTGCTTCTGGATGCTATGGAGAAAGTAAATCTGAAGAAGGTAAACGAGGTTCTCGCTGAGATTGCAGAAAAAGCAGGTGTAGACTACAGTGTTTCGGTTGTATCGAGTACAGACCGTGCCGGAAGAAAGATCAACTATATGTCCGATGACACACTTGAGCTTGTAGCAGACGAGGATATGGTTTTCCAGCTGGATGACCTTGTAGTCATGAAAGACGTAGATGATGTAATCGTAACAGAAGATCTGAAAGAGCAGGTAATGCAGCAGGAGATCGATGCCATGAAACTGGCTCAGACTCCGGAGCAGTATATGAAAGCTAAAGCAGGATTTCTGGCAGGGTATGTGGCAGATGTACGGAAGCAGGTTAAACCTCTTACCTACATTAAAAAGATCACTTCCAAGAACGTAAGAAGCGGCAGAGGAAAGAAAGACTGTCTGATGTACTTCTTCGAGGATGGTGTATTTGCTCTTGTAGAGCAGAAGGATGAGCAGCTGAATGTAGTCTTAAGTCCGTTTAACGTAGAAACTTATGAGAAAGTTGATGTAGATGTACTTGCTAAGATTGCTGAGTAAGCAGCTGGAATTAGGGGGTTGGGAAACCAATCCCCTTATTTTTGTATAATGGAGGAAAAAGTATGGGTACAGATAATAAAGATGAAGAAGATTGGTTTCGAGATATGATGGAAGAATCAATGAAGGACATGCAGAATAGCGAAGGAGGTCAACAGCCTCAGCAGGATTTCTCAACAAATAATTTTAAGGGTTCCACAGACCAGTTAAAAGACAATACAGAAGTAGCTCCAGTTACACTTGGTAAGAAGGCGACTGGCGCAGTTTTAATAGGAATAGCGATAGCTTTCATATTCGTATTTTTGATGTTTGGAAGGCTGTTTACTGGCAGTTCTAAGAAAAATGGCGACAATGTTAATAGTACGAATGGGGTATCATTAGAGGCGTCTGGGGCTACTGGAAATAGTAGTAATAATGTAGGAGAAAATTCGGAAAATAGTTCTTTTTCTAGTAGTTCGGTTAGTGGTAGTGATGTTTCTGCGGAAAGTGGAAATTTTAGTAGCGAAATTAGAGAGAACTCAAATAGTAGCGCAGATGGTAATAGAGAAGATCTTAATAATACATCTAAAGAGAGTTCTTCGGGTACTGTAAGAGACTCTTCCGAGAATACTGAGAGTTCAGATGATATGCCTGCTCAAGCAGATAATGGTTCTAGCAATGAGATGATTGCTGTAGAGGAGGATCCTGTATTCGATAGCACTGGGAATATGAGTGGGTTGGTAGCTGATAAGAAAGTATTTTGGATAGATGATCTATCGTATGTATATCGGCTGGACATTGCTTTAACTATAGGAGACGGAAAGACGATCACTGTTAAGTATTATTGTCCAGGGAAAACCTACGAGGCGTTGCAAGTTGGAGAGGCTGTTAATGTTTCTTATGGTGTAGATAAGGATGGTTATATTAGTATAGAAAGCATTTCCAAGTAATATGCAAGGAATTTTGTACGAGATTTGTAATATAGAATTTGTGTAGAATTTTGTAGATTAAAGTAAAATTTCTGTAGAAGATTTCTCTAATATCAGTCAGTGTTCGGGTAATTTTTTAGAAGATATGTGTATGGGAATAGCTGTTTAGGGGGTAGGGTTTAGGGGTATTGGGTAGTAGAGTGTGCAGGATTTCCAGTTGTAGATACTGTGTTTTGTGCAGAATGCTGAATGTAAATTATTTGCTGATTTTGAGTTGCAGTTTGTGGTATTTTATGGTAGAGTATACTCATAACAAGTTAGGGGTTACGAGTTATGTAGCTGGTAGCCACCAAATATTAAGGAGGATAAAGATTATGCCATTAAATCCAAGAAAACCTGTAGTAGAAGAAAAAGCCAAAGAAGTAAAAGTTGAAGAAGCAAAAGTAACCGAGACAGCAGCAGATATCGAGAAAGCAGCAGTAGCCGGCACAACCCCGACAGAGGTAGCTAAAAACGATGATTCCGTTAACGGAACTCTTAGTGCAACAGTAGCATTCGTTGGACCGCTGGGTGACAAATCCCGTCCTGACAAGACTCCGGCTGACCCGACCAAGCACATTGCTGGTCGTACAGACCCGACTATTGTAGGATATGCATTTAAAGCACTGGTAGATATGGAAGTTCCGGATTGTGGTGAGCCGCAGAACCTGCGTAACAACCCGATGGATTTTGAGCCGAGCAAAATGAGAAACAGAAGACCGGTAAAAGCCGGAGAAGTATTCTATCTGACCAGATTCGAGACTGGTGTTCTTCTTTCCCCACCGGAGTTCAATGCTCAGGCAACTGGCGGTGAGTTCCCAGTATCCGTTGTATATCAGAGAAGTAAAAAAGCTCCGAAATCTGCAGCAGCAGTTGTTACATCTCAGACAGCATTCCCTGGCATTTCACTGCGTCCGATGAACGCTAACCAGGGTTCTGTAAAAGATCTTATGATTAATGTTCTGGATGTACAGGTAGAGACCGGTGCAGACGGCAAAACAACAAAGAAAATCCGTACTCTGCATCCGGAGTTCGCTCCGAAATTCAACAGCCTTTGCAAAGTTGCTGAGAGAGTTGCTGGTACTAGAACTGCTTCTGGTAACACCAACAAGAAATACAATGAAGGCGCACAGAACTTCATGAACATCTTCAACGCAAGATAAGGAGAAATCCTGTAAGAGGGGTGGGAAGTGTCCTGCCCCTCTTTTTGTATCTAAATAATCCTAAATGGGGTAGTTTTGATTATTACAGATTCTGCATTAAAATGTCTGTAAGGTCTTTTAAGATTATGGTATACTAAGTTATATAGAGTTTAGTATAGGGTACTATACCAGTTAGGAGAAAAGTATATGAGCGATTTAGCATTTGCGAGAAAGTACAGACCAAAATCTTTAAGTGACTACATAGGAAATAAAGAAGTTAAAGAAACGATTCAGAGATACCTCAAAAACGGAAGACCACAATCAATCCTTTTAACAGGTAATAGTGGTTGCGGAAAAACTACTATGGCTAGGTTAATAGCCAAGGAGTATCTTTGTGAGGATAGAGATCCAGAGAATGGGTCTTGTGGGGTATGCATGTCTTGTGAGGCTATGGAGAGCTATATTGAGACAGGCGAGACTGATATGCTCCCTGATCTTTATGAGATAGATGCTTCGGATAGTTCGGGTAAGAAAGATATTAATGAGATGTTAAACAGTATGGAATACCCTGCAATGAATGGCGACTGGAAAGTTTACATTGTGGATGAGGTACATTTGCTGAGTAGCGGAGCTATGGGTAGATTGCTTAAGAGTTTGGAGGAGCCACCGGAAGGTGTGCTTATGATTTTCTGTACGACAAATCCAGAGAAGTTACTTGATACTATCAAGAACCGTTGTCAGTTGAAATTGAAGGTTATTAAGCCTACTACACAGGATATTATGGAGCTTTTACAGAAAGTATGTCTTGTAGAGGGTAAGGACTGGGATCTTCTCGGTCTTAGAATGATCGCTAACAGATCTGATAATGTTGTTAGAGATTCCTTAAATAACATTGAGACTGTACTTAATACAAGAGGAGATGCTAAGGGAGCGAGTGTAGGTGCTACTTTTAAGGAGGTATCGGATAAGTTAATCTTTGATTTCTATCGAGATTACTTAGAAGATGACTACATGGACTATGTAAGGGTATTATATGAGGTTAAGACCAAGTTTAATTTTGAACAGTTCTTAACTTCTTTAATGAACTTTACGACTAGGGGAATTTATATCTTAAACGGTATTGATGTGGATGGAATTTCCTTAGAAGAACTCAAGGAGTATAAAGACTTATTTAAACAGTTTACTCCGGAAGAGTTGAGTAGGGTACTGTCTGGTATTAAGAGAATGCACCTTGGAGATATCGAGACTAACTTGATGGCTTTTATCTATTGTAAGAAGGATAGCATTGAGGAAGATGAGAAAAGTCCTCAGAAAGTAACCGTACCAAAAGAATCTGTTGAGGTAGAGCGCAAATTCAGAAATAGTAATGTAGAGCGATTAGAAAATGCTAAATTACAAAACGGTGGCAAGGCGTTAAGGCGAGAACTGGATAGTTCTGGTATCATGGGAGTTAAGGACTTGTTTAATCTTGAGAAAGTAGAGGAATAGGAGGTACTTTATGAGTATACGAAAGACGCTATCAGCTTTAGTAGGGTACGGTGTTCTTAGATTGAATAGCTTAAACGTATTAGCATTAGGTGATAACGTTGGCGGAGAAGGGTCTGGTAATGGCATAACAAAAGATGACCAGGCTTTCGGAAACTGGATAAAGAATAATAGGGGTATGTCATCAGATCAGTTACAGAAGGCTTCTGATACGCTTGCCCCATTTACTAATGTAATCGGGTATGTTGTTGGAGGAGCTGTTGTATTAGTATTCAGCGGTATCTTCTTGGTTACAGCATTGGATTTAGTATATCTGGCGATACCACCGCTTAGACCATTCTTATATAAGGGTGGAAACGATGGTACTGGAGCTCCATTGGGAATGAATCAGCAGAATGCAGGAGCTAGACAGTGGATCTCAGATGAGGCTGTTGCTTGTGCAGCATTGTTAGGTGGTAGCTCACAGGGCATGATGAATTCTCCAATGCCAGGTGGAATTCCTGGAATGCCAGGTGCTGGAATGGGAATGCAGCAACCAGGTTCTGCATTGGCTCCTAAGGTAGTAATTGGTACTTATTTTAAAAAGAGAATCGTCTTTATGGTAATTCTTGTAGTTTGTGCCATTATCCTTACGAGTTCCGCATTACTTGGAACTGGAGTAAACCTTGCAATGTGGGGTATGAGAATAATAGACTGGGTAAACAATTATATCCCAGCTTAAGAGGTATTAAGTTGTGAGTGAACTTACAGATTATTTAGTAGATAGGTTTTTACGAAATAAGAATTCTGAAACAAAAGAAATGATGCAGAGGCAGAAAGTAAAGAATGCTATACAACGTGTATGTGATGATAAGTTGACAGATGTCAATGACATCCTTACATTCGAGGTAGCAGAGTCTGATTTACAGTATGCCACAGAGGTCATCATGGAAGAACCAATCGTTACGAAGTATGAGATAGTTCAGGTTTCAAGTTCACTATTTAAGGCTAAGTTAAGAGAGGTTGATTTCTAGTATGGCAGATGTTGTTTATAAGGATGAGCAAATACAGGAGATATCTAACAAGCTAAACATTTCTAAGAAAATGGTAATCGATGTATGGGAAACATACGTAGGTTTAAATCAATTAGCAGTAGATATGGGAAAATCTATCAAGTTCCTAAACATATTTTATGTATGTGTGGAGGGAGATAGGCATCCTGTTTATAACACTCTTGCATACGATGCTAGAGAGATAGGTGATAGCTTAAATACAAGTAGCGAAATGGTATACAGAATACTTACAGAGTTAGAAGAATACATTCTAAAGAACTTAGCGTCTGATAGAGGTGTTTGTGTTAGGGGTATTGCAACACTTAGTGTCGAGGGTTCTGAGAGGAGAGTTGTAAGAGCTAGACGATCCTATGTATTAGGTCATGGATCTAAGATCTATCAGATAAGTTCTTTTAGGAGAAAGATGGAGGTTCTCTTAAATGCAAGGAAACACCCATAGAGTTGGTGGAATGGTATGTGCACTGGCTGGATATACAATACTTGAAAGTAAGGGTATGTTGATTAGTGGCGTAAGTCCATTAGTTCAGTTAGCAATTATCTATCCATTTGCTATATATGGTAGTACGTTTCCGGATTTGGATCATAATCCGGATTCAATACCATCTAAGGATATTGTTAGTGTAGGTGTGAATAGGGTATTGCATCTAACTACAAAATTTAGAAAGTACAACAAGGAAGATTCTATTTTAAGAGTATTTGATGCTCATCATAGAAGCTGGCAGACACATTCAGATTTATTTCTGGTAATTTGCCTTTTGTTTTATCATAGGGTTGTTAGTGAGCCAGTTGTTACGGCTCAGGGTATCATACTTACTTTGATATCTATGGGGTTCATATTAGGAGTAATATCCCATATGGTACTGGATATGCTAACCCCAGCGGGAATCTGGTTTTGTATTCCGGCATTGTTAAATATGGCAAACAAGAAATTAAATCTTCCGTTTAAGATACGATTAGTACCAAAGTCAAAGTTTTTTGCTACTGGTGGACCGTGGGAAAATATCGTGCGATATGTGATGTGGATATTTACGATTGTCTTATCCTTAAGGATATTAATCGGAATGCTTCCATATCATTTATTATAAGATTATATAATAAGTAATCGCAGGGGTTGGTGACTAAAAGATAAAGGAGGAAAAAGACATGGTTAAGAAAAAGAGATCAAGATCACTTATGTTGATACTGTTATCAATCATGGTGATGGTTGTGTTCGGAGCTAGCAGTGTATTCGCTTCTTCAAACGCAACCAAGGATGCTCAGGCACAGGCAGCATTGAGAACTTATGTAAAGAGTAAGATGACTGGTTCCGACTATGCTGTAGAAGGTGGTGGGTATCTGAAAGGCGAAGACTTGTTTATGGATACTAAGATTTCTGGTCTGGATTCATGTGATTTGAACGAAGATCAGTTTAGTAAACTTACAAGTTCAGCTCAGGCGAAGGCTGTGCAGGATATCGCACAGTATTCTCAGAATGCAGTTAGATCTACAGAAAACTCAGTAGCTGGTGTATCTGAAAGCACTGTACAGAACTGGTGGAAACAGCTCCAGACTAAGCAGGGTGTTGGTTCTAAGTTCATGAATCAGATTCTTCAGAATACTAAACCGGATTTTGTAACGGCTAACCAGATTTATCAGCCGTTTAGTGGGGTAGTAGGAACGGTGCTTGGTTTGATTGCAGTTCTGCTGATGGCATTCCTTGGTATCGTAATGGTATCTGATATTGCGTACATCACTCTGCCACCGGTTAGAATGTTCGTAGCTGACGATGAGAAAGGAAGATTTTCGAAATCTAAGATGTTCTCTCACGATGCACTGTACGCTGTGAAGTGTGCAGAGGAACAGTCCGACGGAGGTTCCGGTAATGGCAAGCAGGCATTGGGTATTTATTTTAAACGCCGCATTGTTATGCTGATACTGCTTGGAATCTGCTTAATGTACTTGGTACAGGGACAGCTTTATACCCTGGTCGGATATGTGTTAGATTTGGTATCAGGCTTTATCGGTTTCTAGTAAATAGTATCAAAAATGTTAAGAGGGGATCTAAACTGAAGAGGTTAGATCCCCTTTTTACTTAATATAATGGAGGAGTTGTAAGTATGTATAATGGTGTAGTTGATTTAGATATGTTTTGGGATGAGAAGAAAAATGGTGGAAAAATAGAAGACATTATACAGACTATAGATGATACTAAATACTATTGGATGTGTCTTGGTTGTTTTAGAAGCTATCAGGCGACTGTATATGAGTTTTTGGATAAAGCTAAGAAAGAGCATAGTAGTCAGGCAATGATTATGTGTGATAACTGTAAGAAAGTAGGTTTTGTTAGAAACAACGGTATACTGGGTATATTTTCTAAGTCAGAATATTCTAGGACACCTACTAGAGAGTTAGAGATAGATACTACATGTAGTATCTGTGGACATAGAGGTGTTATTAAATATAGAAGTGTGAAGGGTACGAATAGTTTTGTATGCATGAATTGCAGACAATTATATAATAGAGAGCAAAGAGGAGATTTACCTAAGGAGATAGAACCATACTGGAGTAATAAAAACAGACACTCATTTAAAAATACTGAAGTATTAATGGGTTCTCAGCCATTTTGGTTGATATGTCCTAGATGCGGTAAGGAGCATCAGAAAGGGTATAGATCTTTAAAAATAAGTGGTGCATATTGTGAGCAGTGTAGTCGCTCAATTTCAGCTGTGGAGAAATCTGGATCTTTAAAGAAGATGTTTCCTGCTCAGTCGGTAATGTGGGATAAAGGAAATAACAAGATAAGCTCAGATAGTGTATCTATACACGCAGATTTAAAGGGTACTTTTGTGTGTAATGGTATTAACAACGACTTACCAGACCATAGTTTTGTTGCAACGGTTAGTAATGTAGTAGCATGCTGGAAACAGGGTAATTTAGGTTGTCCTGTATGTGCTGGAAAGAAAATAGTTAGGGGTGTCAATGATTTTGAAAGCCGTTATCCCCAGTTTGCTAAATACTGGGACTATGATTTAAACGAAGAAAAGCCATGGGAAGTAAGCTATAACTCAGAAAAGAATTATCATTTTATTTGTGATAAAGGTCATAAGTTTATGAGAGACCCATGCCATATGCGAAGGGGTATGAGCGGAAACGGTTGTCCAGTGTGTAGGGGTAGGAGGATTATCGAAGGCTCTAATGATTTGTTATCACAGCGACCTGATGTAGCAGGAAACTGGGTATCCGAGTTAAATGATTTAGCAGTAAACGAGGTAACAGTAAGGTCAAACCAGTATGCATATTTCAGATGTTCATCTAAAAGATGTAATAATATATTCAGAGAAAAGATTTGTGCTGTTACCAGTACGAATGGCTTGTGTCCAGATTGTAGAAATAGAACTTATTCAGACGCAGAAAAAGATTTAGCAGAATATATTAAGAATTTAGGATTTAATATAGTAACTAACAGTAAATTAACTGGTAACAGTCAGACATTTGATATTTATGTACCAGAGAGAAAAATAGCGATTGAATACAATGGTCTGTATTGGCATAGTGAACGAAATGGAAGGGGCAAGGATTATCATTTCGACAAGCTCGCAGATTGTGCTAAGTTAGGTATACGTTTGATATACATATGGGATGACTTGTATACAAATCATCCAAGGCTGGTAGAAAGATATTTAAGAAAGGAATTAGGGGTAGATAAGTTAAAAATAAACTTTAATGAATGCACGATACAATACATAGATACTAATACAGCAATAGAGTTTTTGGAGGAAAATTCTATGTTAGGGTATACGGCAGCTTTAAGCCATTTAGGAATATACTATAATGGCAATATAGAAGGTTTGCTGTCATTTAATATGTATAACAATGGTGTATGCGAGATAGTTCAGTATTCCGACATACATTATATAATTGGTGGTTTGTCTGGTGCATTAAAATACATCTTATCTAAAAATAACATAAATACTTTTTATGCAGTATCAGATAATACCATATCAAATGGTAAGGAGTTTAAGGACTCTGGATTTGAATTTATAGAAGCTTTGGAGCCAGATTACTATCTGTACAGTAATGGGAATAGACTACTGAGGGAAGAAGTGTCAGAGTATGAGGAGTATGGTGAAAAATCTATAAGAATTTATGACGCTGGAAAATTAAAATGGAGGAAGAATGTGAGGGAGGAAAACACATGAAAAAGTTAAAATTAATTTTTATGGTCTTTGCAATTGTTGTATTATTTCCATTGACTATACTGGCAGATGTAGACGCTGTATCTAATATAGGTGTGAATAACTCTATTGTTGCTAGTATATGTAATCAGGCGAATAGTGCATGTGGAAAGACAATATTAAGTTACAATGGATCTACGGGTAATTGTACTTTTAGTAATGCTAAGTATAGCGAATTAACTATGGAAGAAAAGCAATCTTTCATGATAACAGCATTAGAAGCAACTCAGAAATCAGATTTGGGAACTCAGCAGAAGAATAAGTTATATAACTTTATAGCAAAGCAGGATAACACTACTTCAGCAGCTATAAAATATTTAAAGAGCGATGCAAGTGCAGATTTTGTAGAAGCTAAGAATTGGTTAAGACCTTTCACAAGTCCTGTCAGTACTGTAATCGGTGTTATATGCCTTGTAACTTTTATGTTTATTGCAATGTCAATGTTATTTGATATTGCGTACTTATCACTCCCAATGATGCAGTGGGTACTTGAGAGAGGTAAGACTACGAAACCTTTCGGTGTTAGTAGGGAGGCATGGCAGACAATGAAAGATATGAACAGCTCGGAGTATAGTCATAGAAATATTTTATCTGTGTATTGCTCTAAGAGAGTTCCTGTAATCATTGTATGCAGTATATGTCTAGGGTATGTAATTAGTGGAAAGATCTATGATGTAATGACATTCTTCGTAGATGCATTTTCTGCAATATAAGGAGGGTACAGATGAAGTTACAGAAGATAATTAAGAAGTTAACAGCTGGTGTCTTAATAACTACAACGGTATTAGGAACTGTATTTAGTGGTAGTATATCAGTTAAAGCTGATTCAACAGACAGGGTATCATCATTTATTAAGATGGCTAAGGGTGATACGATTACAGACGATGACATATCATCATTAACTAATGAAGAGTTAAGATTCTTAGGGGTATATATCTCAAACTTTTATATACCTTTCGGAACTGAATTAGGTGCTACATCAAGTGGAGATGTAACCAACCAGAATAAAGAGGATATTAAAAAGGCATTACAAACCAAACTAAAATATTCCGATGCATTGGCTGATAGTTTAACAGAAACATTATTAGGATTGGCTAGAAGTTCTGTGAAGAGTAGCGGTCTTAGTTTTTATGTATCTAATAAGTATCATAATGGTCTAAAAGAGGTTCCAAACTTCAGCAATAACTACTTAAATTTTCAGAGAACCATGCTAGGTAGGGTAGACGATGCCATTAAGAAATATAGTTCTTCTGGCGTAATAAAGGAGATACAGGAAGGTAAGTATAAATATGGGTATTGGTGCTATAAGAAGAATGGTAGTGTAGTACCTGTAATGGACTGTATCTTAGATGGATCTGCATATACCCCATCTCAGATGGCTTATTTTAAGTGTTTAGAGATGGTAGATATTACTAAAGGGTATGGTTTTAGTGTTTTAGATTTTAATGGAAACGATAAGGCAGATGAGTCTGCTTATACAAAAGTAACTACGGAATTAAGTGGTACAGAGGATTTATTAAAGACAACCATTTGGGGTGTCAAGATGGCTGTAGATTGCTTTGGAGATATTATTTGTATGGGTGCTAACCATCAGTATATTGCCATACCAGGATGTATGAACCCATATACATGGACACCTGTAGACAGTGATGGAAACGATACATCAGGTGCTGGTAGTGTATTTAATATGTTAAATGTGCAGTCAATGAGTATGCAGGAGGCTGGTAACTTTTTATCATCGGCAGTGACCTCTACGGGTAATACTGCTGGAAACGATGCTGTAGATGCTTCTTCAAGCACTAAGAATTTTACTTATAATTTGTCTAAAAGTGCTAGTCAGTTGATAGCAGCTGGAGACGCTTATAATGATTCCGTAATAAAACATGAAAATATCCCAGTTTTGGTTACAACAGATTTAGCTGATCAGAATGGAAAAGGAAAGAAATTCTATAAAAGTTTGAATTACGTCTTAGACTACATGGGTAAGAGTGCTGTAAGTTCTGGAGATGTTGCTATTAGGTATTCTTCTAGTACAGGAATGATTCAGATTACAATGGCTATAAACAAAATAGAATCACTTGATTTAAATACACTGGGTAATGCATGGTTAGAAGATCCAAAGAGAAACAAGAGAAAATTAAAGAATTTTAAAGAGAACTTAGAGTACCTATCGCATTATGGTTTAGATAAAACTGAACTCAGTAAAGAAATAAACGAGATGAAGTCTCAGGCAAGAAATGCGGCTAACTCTACGAATGGTTCTACAACAACTGGCGGTGGTACAGATACAATATTAAAGACTGGAATAATAAAATTAAACGTATTACAGGATGCTCTTGGAAAAACAGCAGCAGATGCTACAGCGAAAGAGAATGGATATTTTAGCTTACGTGTAAGTGCTGGATCTGTTGTAACAAATATTAAGACTGGTGCTTTTTGGTTTAAGAGTGACGAGGCTCAGTCTTTAATAATAGAGGCTTTAAAGGTATTCACTGGATCGAATAGTTCGGATAAGTCATATTATTATGCAGGTAAGGAAGGAAAAGTCGATACGGGTACTAAGACTATCGAAACAGCAGGACCTGCAAACGGTGCATTTACTGGTAGAGTTGATACAGAGTTATCAGATACTATGATTTATATAGATAACCTTGGTGCATACAACCCAGGTGAAGATAGTACGTATAGTGCATTCGTAGTATCGAATTATTTAAAAGATGATTTAACTAAAACAGACACTTGCTCCAGTATAGATTTTAGCAACTCAGATTTTAAGAATACGTTCAGCGATTTAAGTGGTGGAAAGATGAGTATACCGGAGACTGCTTCAGATCAGTCATTGGTATCTATATATGTATCATATTTATGGAGTTGTTTATATAGTAGTGATGCTAAGAATGCTACAGTAGGTAAACTGGGTTGGAGAATGAGTACTGATACGTTGCCCACAATCCCTAGCGATCCTTTGATGATATCTGCTAGTGCTAAAACAGATATCATGCTTACGTCTATAAGAAACTGGATTTATTATTTATTAAATCCTGTAAAGGGTCTGGAATACTTTAGGGTATTAGTAACAAATAAGTTAAACGCATTCTTATTAGGTTGGCATCATGATATGCTGGGTACTAAGGGCGTAGGTAACACATTAGGAACAACTCGTTATAGAAATACAACTGGGTATGTAACTACTCCGGATTTATCAGAAGTAGAGTGGACAAACTCTTTAATCAATTATTACAATAATATGATACCTGTATTTATTGTATTCATGTTGGTAATGATGGTTTTAGCTTATGTTTCTGGAATATTAAATTTCCAGAAGAGCGTGTTTGGTTTCTTAATATTCGTAGCTGTATTATTAATGCCTGTTAACTTAATCAATAATGCTGTAGGCTTAAGCAATAGGTTTTCTGAAAAGTTATATGGAGAAAAGTTTACTTACTGGGCATTAGTACAGCAGGAGAGTTATGCTAGTAATATAGATACAGCAGCAACTTCTGGTAATTATAAGAATTACCTTGAAACATTATATAACGAGAATAGCAAGGTATATTACAATCAGGGTGGAGATTCTATTGTATTGAAATGGCAGACACCTAAGAAGTTGACATCCTTAATGTACTCAACGGACGATGGGTATCAGTCATTAACAGATTCTGGAAAGAAAATGCTTAATATGTTTTTAAGAAACCAGATGACCGGAGAGAATTATACAAACAATGATGATTCTACTTATATGTATCGTAGTTATATTGATCTTGCAAACTACTCAAGATATATCTATAACGGATTAAAGAGTGGGTATAAAGGATATACAAAAGATATAAATAGTAGAACAACTAACTACATGGATAGTGGTTTTAAGGACACCTTAAATAATTTGGGTACAAATTATTCAGCTGATAGAGCGAATGGTTACACAAATGCAAATAGTGGTGGTAGTGATGCTAGTTCAGGTCTTAAGATTCATGTACCATTGTTATGTCCTATAGTTACAAGATGTTTAAATGACTACAATAGAATAGATAACTTATCTGATACAGAAGTAGTTGGTATTTCTCCAATGTTGTTTAATTTCTCTATCCCAGCTTTTAACCAGGGTGGAACGAGTATTGTAGAGACTATTAAAGAATCAATAGGTGATAATGCAGATAGAGACAGAATTATACAGGACATGAGTAGTTATCCTGAAGCTGATTATGCAAACCTTGCAGCGTTTAGTTTGTACTCAGAGAATGTATTTTATTATTTCTCATGGGATCTGTATGACATGGGTATGACTCCTAGTTCCGGTACGAATGAGGGATTTAAGAATTTAATTCTTGGTCAGGATAATGCTGGTTTCTTCTACAATAATAACGGAACAATGGCTAATGGTGAATTAAAAGATTTCATGGATATGAAATCATTATTTACATACATTATTCCATATTTAAGAAGCTTAAACGATGTAGTTCGGAAATGGGATAGTGTATATGGATGTTATGTATATGATGGTGTTCCTACGGAGGAGGGTCATTGGAACGATGCTAGTATTAGCAGTAATCCAGAGATGAAACAGAAATACTGGCATAACGTGAATGTAGCCAGACTGTACTCCATTTATACCCCATGGGTAGACATCATGTATGATTGTAGTTATGCTAAGGGCGAGTATGTTAATGCATTAGGTACTAAGTATTATGTAGAAGATCCTATTAACCCTGCATCTTATCCAGAGGATCGTCCGATGATCTTCTCCGAAAGTGAGATGACCAGTTATGGTTTAACTAAGGCAGATCTTACGAAAGTAGAAAGAAGAATACTGGAATGCAACCAGGGTATGGAAGAGAGACTGTACAAGTTATTGGATTACTATAACTTCTCGGACGCAACTATGAATACAGCAGCAGCTATAAACTGTGCATTTGAGTTTAACAATACATTTAGCGAGAGTGGATTATTCAGTGATAACCATAATATATACCCACAGTCATATGAATTGTCTGATTTTTCTTATGATGCTTTCTTGAGATTTATCTTGGCTAATTCATCTGGAGAATCTTTAACTAATGATGGTACGAATGGTAGTACAGATTTCTATGAGAATATTGTAAATAGGTCTAGCATGACATCAGTTCTTATGATGATTATACTTGATATTATTGGAATGTACATTGTTCCATTTTTTAAGATAGCATTCCTTGTAGGAGTGTTTATTGTATCCGTATTAATAATACTGTGTACTTCGTTTAGAGTAGACTCCAATCAGAGATTTATAAAGAGAATAACAATAGGTGTGATACAGCCAGTACTGTTATTTACTGTTGAGACTGTAGGATTTGCCTATGTAATATCTTTGTTTATGGGATCTGGTAATAATGCGGTTACGGAGAGTAGTTCTGTGAGCATTAGGATGGGTAGTCCGGCTACAGTGCTGTTTGCTATGATCGTGATTAACTGCGTTATTGTGTGGTTGTACGCCCGTGTTTTGCTGGGGGTAGTGCGGAGTATAAGGTCTTATGGAAAATCGACTGTAGGTGCTGTTATGGGCGTTATTGGGGGTGCTGTTTCGGTTATTAGTAGCCGTGTGGGTAGTGCTTTTCGTGGTTCGGGTGTTTCGGGTGCTGGTAGTGCCGGAGCTGGGGGTATTAGTGGATCTGTAGATAGCGGAATGAATAGTAGAAGAGCTGAGAGCCGTGGTAATAGTGCTAAGTCTGCTGATTTTGCTTCTAAGTTAAAAGAGGATAAGGAAGATACTAGAAGAAACGACACTAAGAGATCTACAATTAGGGAAGATGTCAACAAGCATGACAGCGAAGAAGAGAAACGCGATGATCTGAATAAAAAGACGAAGGAAGGTAAGATGCGGATCAAGACTAAGACTTCTGATAGCAGATCTGAAGAAGCGAAAGAGGATAATCAACCAACTAAACCAAAGTCAAGGGTAACTTCAGACGAGAGATCTAGAAGAACATCTAGGAAAGCAGATAACTCTAGTACGAAAGAGTAGGTGAGTACTATGACATTACTGTTAATTTTAATTCTGAGTGTCATTTCTTTGGCACTCAGAATTACTATAGTAAGTGCTGAAACAGCAGCCACACTTTACAAGAAGCTTAAGGGTTCCGAGAAGAAGGATGCTGTTACTTTTGTATCGGGAGTAACGGTTAGTGGTCTTAGGTTAATACGTGGTGTTATTAATACAATACGTAATTCGTTGATAGCAGGTGGTATAATTGCTGTATTAATAATCACATGTTTTTTCTTCATTGTAGGAATTTCTGTCGTAAGTTTCGTATCGTTGTATTCTACGATAGATGAGAATGGAAATCTTGCTATGAACACGGAACTTGTATTAAGTGGTGGTACAATGGGGTTGACTGGAAAGGACACAACATCTAGTAGTTCATCAGAGGATAGTGAAGATGAGAAAAGTGAAGATTTAGACTTTAAAAAATATAGTCTGTCTGATACTGAGTTAAAGCATATGGCTAACTTGTGTTATCAGGAACAGGGTAGTGTTGCAGGAGCAGCAGCTGAGGCTTCTTTAATGTGTAATCTGTGGGAAGAATATAGTGGAAGTAGGTACACTGGTCTTTATGATTATGTTAGAAACTGTGGCTGGTTTTATAGATCTGCTTACTATATGGATAACGGTACTTCCAGCGATGAGATAGTTGCAGTAGTACATAACGTAATAAATGGTGGGTTGAGGGTATTACCGAAGTATGTAGATGAACATGATTATTTTGGAGATATATCTCATGCTGATAACGATGGAGTTCCAATATCAGTAAGAGATCGGTCAGCCTACAGGAAAGATGTAACTCATATTTATAATACCATGGGGTCAGATTATTACTTCTACAGTTTTCCTGCTCCTAATTCGGATCCTTTTGGTTATAAGAGTAAGGAAGCAAAACAACAATATGGGGATAAGTGTTATACATTAGAACAGTGTAAGAGTGGTAACATGAAGTAGGGAGGTATAGAATGTCTACAGATAATACAGAAATTAGCGGAATGAGACCAAAGGTAGGAGACACATCATTAACTTTACCAATTACATTCGATTACTCCGGTGGTAGAAGAGAAGCCAAGAAATCTAAGATTATGTGGTCTGTGATTTTAGGTGTAATAGGTACAATAGTAGGAGTAGGAATTATGTTTAGTAAACAGGGAACATTGTTTACTAATGTATTATTCGGTCTGGGTGAGATGTTTGCTATGTCATTAGTAATCAGGTTTCTAATCTTGAAGGAGGGGAAGATTAGAAGTAATATGATTACATTAAAAGATAACGATTACCAGTATGACAGCCAGAAGTATTGGGGTATCTACCGAATAGAGAATAGTTACCCTTATTATTGTCGGTTTAGGAATGGTAAGTCGGGTCTATTCATTAGGTTAGAGAAAGATGTAATACTTGGTAAGTATAGTGAGTCAGAGTATGAACATTATGAGGCTATTGGAGATGCACTTAACCTTGCTGGTGATGGTAAAATTCAGATTTGTCATATAGATTATATGGATAATGTTGGTACTGATGAGAGACTAGAAGATAGTTTTGCTGAGTTAGGAAGGGTACATAATACAGATTTAAAAGATCTTTTAACAGATACATTTAGTTATTTACAGAGACAGATGTCTGAGAGGGTAACAACGTTTGATGTATATTTATTCTTATGGACTGGTAGCGATATCGGAGCATGGAATAGTATACAGAGGATCATAGCTTGTTTTCTCCAGGCTAACTATCGTAGTTTCCATATATTAAATACTACTGATTTACGTGACTTTACTAAAACATTAAATAATATGTTAGACTTCAGTGCTGTAGATGCTATGTCAAATGCTTTCGAGGTAGGAGAGTATAGTGGTGTAGTAGCCATCAGTAAGGAAGATATGTTTGGAAATGTTACAAAATACAATAAAACTAGAGAAGAGAAAAGAGAAGAAAGAGAAGCAGCTGAGAAGATGCAAGAAGCTAAGAAAAATGCTTCTAAGAAGAAAAGTAAAAAGAAGTCAAAGAAAAAAGGTAATAAGGATGACGATGATGAACTTATCGACATCTTTAAATAATATACAACGGAGGGTTGATAGCTATGATGATAGCGTTTTGTGCTGGAAGTAGTTCCAATAGGGTTATTGAGAAACTTAGTAGTGTGGTAGATAACATAACATTCAGAACATATGATAATATGGAAGAACTCGTTACAGAAGCCATATTAAGACATATAGATTTCGAAAGGATTGTTTTCACCTCGAAATTTTTAAGTAATCCAGAGGATGATTTAAGAAAGTTACAGGAATTTTTAACAGAGTACTCTAACAATACTGAATTGGTAATGTTAGAGATGCTTGAGGAGTCTGGTTCAGAGAAAGAGAAGTTATTTAATAGCTTTTTCAGCTCTCCAATGTATACAGTAGTCAAGGTTAAGCAGGGTAGCATGAGCATACCTTTCTTAACTGAACTCGTAAAAACGGACATACCTACGTTAAAGGTTACTTATGGTGGAGATATACATGTAAACGACAGTGTGGTTGTTGCTAAGAGTGCTGAGGAGCAGGTTAAGAAGGAAGATACTAAGAAATCCGTAGTTTCTGCTCCTAAGAAAAAGAAAGTAGGTTTTTTTGGAAGGCTATTTGGGGGTAAGTCGGATGAATCGGAGGAAAACGAGAGTTCTTCCGATAGTACCGAAGAAGTTCCGGAACCTACTGGAAACGTAGATGAAAGTGCTATGAATGCTGAACCTGAGATTAGTCCTTTAAATCAGTCTGTTGTGGGTGGAGTTGTAGGTGATATTGCTAAGGATGTTATAGGTGTGGAAATGAATTTTGAAGAAAACTCTAGAGTTGAGGATGCTGTTCCTGTAGTTAGTGGTCTTACTGGTGGTAGTGTAGAAAATTTTTCTCCCGAGGATGATGAGTTAGGTTTATCTATTGGAGATTATGGCGCAGCGCATTCGGATACGTCTTTTTTAGATGATTCAGATGAAGAGGAATTAGAGAATTATTCTTCTAACAGAGAAGAGGATAATAATTCAGCCAGAGAAAATGTAGTGAGTCCTGTAGAGGATAGCTTACCGGATCAGGTAGAAGTAGATCCTTATGAGAAAGTATTTTCAGACGATATGAAGCAGGGTATTACTACAGAAGATTATTCTTTCGATGTACCTCAGGAAAATTATAAAAACATTGATATAATCATATCTAATACTGGCTCTAAGGCTATAATGGATATTATAGATAGTGCGGCTAATTATTCGGATGATGGGAATAGTGTACTTGTGGTAGATGCAGATAATATTCATCATAGGGTATTATCATTTATAGATTGTAATCAGTTTTATAAGAGAGACTTTGAGTATGGAGTAGATAGTTCCAGAATCTATGTAGAAGATGGTGTTAGCTTTGTTTCTAATGGGTATGGAAACGAGCTGTCTACAGAGAACCTTGAGAGGTTCTTAGAAGAGGAGGAGCTTAGTAGGTTTGATATAGTAATGGTAGATATTCCAGTTGAAAGTATTGGTGTATTAAACATTGGTATTTTACAGAAGTGCAATATACTAATAGAATGTGGTAGTGACATAAGCGATCTTATAAATATGAGTCTCGACTTAACAGATAGATCTAAGGTCAGCTTAGAGATGGAAAGATATATCATGCATAATTGTGATGCAGAGATGTTAGGAGGTGTTAATGAAGAAACTATAAAGACGGCTAAGGAATCTTGTTTCTTTGCCAATGGTTGCTGGTTAGATAATATAAGATAGGGGATAGGTTATGAATATTATTGTTACGGATAACAAGGTTCAGTATAATGATTTTTTAAAGGTTAGTACGTTACAGCAGGCTATAGAGGTTAGGGGTAATGTTCAGTATCTGATTTACCATAAGAGTCCAGAGCCTGTTGATGAAAAGATAAAATTATTAACAAAAATTAAAGACAAGGTAAACACAATCATCTATATTAGAAATAAGAGTGATCTGGAACAGGCTGTCCAGATGATAGTAGTAGGTAGTGAGGGTAAGTATATAGATGATGAGTTCTTTTTAAGCAGTACAGACGATTTGAATGGTCTTGTAGCTAATCTGAATGAGGTTACTGGAATCATAGAGTTAGGTGGATCTGATGTACTGGCGGATTTCTTTAATAGGTATTTAAAGGATGGTAGTTCTAGCATTAATCCAGGATATTTAAGCGTTGTCAAGGATGCTGTTGAGAATATGTTAATAGCTTACAGAGAGAAAGATCTTGAGCTTGTTAAAATGTCTACAACAGCTACAGAGCTGTTTACAAACTCTGCTAAACTTATTTCTAAGGTACAGGAGGAGCAGAAAAAGATACAGGATAACGTAGAGAAGTTACGTGAGAGCAGAGAATCTGCTCCTTTACGGGTATCGGGTATAGAGAGTGTTGTTTTCTTTTCCCCGATCATGTATCCTCAGGAGTTAAATGTTATTAGGATAAAAGAGATAGGAGACTGTCCATTCTTAACATCTTTTTCTTTAGGATTAAGAAGTTATATAGAACGTGTAAAGTATAAAAAAGTAAAGTTAATATTTTTAATGCCTGTAGGAGAGGTTTATCAGAAGTATTACAAGGAGTATGATTGGATATCCCAGGGTAGATCAATTACTAACTCAGTGTTTGGTAAGGATATTGTGTTTGTTAGTTACCCAACTAGAGATAATATTATGAAACTTGTTAAGGATAACAGCCATGATGTCTTTATTATTGTAGATAGGTTAAAAACCTCTAAGGAACATCTGTTGAATTGCAGGGGTCAGGTTGTCTATGCTGTAAGTGGAAATAGTTGTTTAGGCAATTTTAACGTAGAGAAGAAGATGCATTTCTCTTCAATTAGAGAGGTTAGGGGTAGTTTGTTCACGATACCTGTATTTCAGAGCTATCCTACGACTGTAGATAAGAGGGTACAGATGTATGATAGACAGTGTTCTCAGGCATATGAGACATTATATAGTCGGAGGTGATAGGGTATGGCTAATTTATATGGTTCTGTGGAGGGGTCTAATACTAAGATTTCATTTAGTGATTTGTGGCAGAGATATATCATGAATCATCTAAAAAGAAATTTTAGTAAATATCCAGTAGTACGAGCATACAATACTTATGCTACAGAGAACGCTACAATGAGTGGTATGGACAATATCTGTTTTTACTACACGATAGATCAGTACCCATCTAAGATACCTATAGATTTTAAAGATAGTATTAGAGATGAAGCTAGACAGGGTGTTAGGGTATCATTCATAGAGTTGTATGAGCCTACTAGAATAGATTGGAGCAGCCCTCAGATGCGTTCTAAGATTAGAACATGGAAAACGATAGACGAGGATAGAGATGATGTAAATGCATACAACTATCAGGAAAACATTGGTTCCATGGACAGTACAACGAGACGTAAGAACTCACTGATCTACCTGTCAGATGCAGACATTCGTAGAAGAAGAAAGTTTTTCCGATTCAGAACTATGATGATTATATCTGGAACGAGAGGAGAAAACTTTGATAAGACTGTAATCGAAGTATTAAGTTACTGTAAGAATAAGAATTTCGTGGTAACAAGAGTAGAGGAGAATCTTTTCGGAATGATGAAGGCTTTTAGTCCTTTTACTATGGAGAGTACTCCGGAGGTTCTTAAGGATGTTGGTAGTAATACGATACCGGATGAACAGATAGCAAGATTTAGCACATATGACCAGGGTAAGATTGGTAGGAAAGGAATTATTTTTGGAACCGATATTTACTCTGGATTTGCTGTATATAAGACAATTAAGAAAACCTCTGTAGATGCCGAGAACATACTTGTAACTGCTGAGACTGGTGGTGGTAAGTCATTCTTCTTAAAGTTTTTACTGTTGCAGTTGCTGGCGTTAGATGAGTATAATGGTACTATTAATGATATAGAGGGTTTTGAATACATTCCGATGGGTAGCTTTGTTGCTAGGCAGGATGATGTAGTAGTTTTAAATATGGCTGAGGGTCAGGGATGTTATTATGATCCTTTCGAGATTACACTAACCGGTACTCCAGATTTAGACAAAGACATCTTCTCATTCTGTAAGTCATTTACGAATTCGTACTTCAGGGTATTGGTTGGTAGTGATTTGTTGGAATCTGATGTGTGGGCGCAGGTAATTGTAGATAATGCAATATCTAAGGCTTATGCAGATCTAGGAGTTAAAGAGGATGATCCTAGCACATGGACTAACACCAGAGGGTATGATTTGTTTTATGTGTATGGTAAGTTTAAGGATTTGTATAAGGAATGTATTGCTTTAACTAAAAGAGGTTCCAATGACAACAGTTTAAACCTCTATGACAGGTATAAAATAAACCCAGGTTACTTGGACACTCTGGATAAGGTAGTAGCACGATTAGCAACTTATTTTGAGAGTTTTGAACATGGTGGCATTAAGAGTAATGTATTCAAGAATAGGGTAGCATTGAGTGATATCGTAAACGCTAAGTTGGTTATAAATTCTTTTGGAATGGCTGGTAAGTCTGCCGATACGGTTGATAAGACTCAGATGGCTTTAACCCAGTTGTCTGCGGCGAACATTTCCCACATTAGATCTATCTTTTCGAAGGCTCAGAATAAGTACAACTTTAAGGTGTGGGAGGAGTTCCAGCGGTGGGGTGCTTTCCCTGATTCAGCGAACACGATTAAGACTGCTATTACGGGTGGTAGAAAGTTAGGTGATGTAAACTTCATTGTAACGAATAACGTTAAGGAGTTACTTGACGATGATAAGTTTGCAATATTTGATAACATTACATCTTTCTGCATAGGTGCTATAGCTAGTAGTAATACTCGCAAGAGGTTGTGTGAGGAGTTATCTGTTCCAATGTTACAGGGAGATTTGGATAACCTTGTAACTAAGAGAGGTAATACAAAGAGCTTTGAGACGGACTCAGATATGTCTAGTATGTATGATAAGGCTTTTCTAATTCATCTTGATAAGAGTGTAACAACGATTGCAAAGATGATGTTACCGGAGCATATTGCTAAGAGTGATATCTTTAGAACTGGTGTAAGTTTAACGGAATAGGGGTGTTGGTATGAGTGATTTTGTTAATAATCATAAGAAAATAATTATAATTGCATTGGTAGGTTTTGCAATATTGTTTATTGCATCAGGGGTAAAACAGAAGAAACAGGAAGAAGAGTCTGAAAGACTTCATGAAGAGTACCAAAAACAGCAGCAGGAGGCTATGGAAAAGTCAGAAGAGGTGTCCGACAACATATTACTTCAGATGCAGGACAACCTGATAGAAACCTATGGTAAACTGCCGAAGGGGTATATTTGGGATCTTGATGGTAGCTTGTTATCATTAGGTGATAAGTCAATGTCTGCTGAGGATGTTGTATATGCATATTTAAATGGTATTAGATCTTTGGATATGAGTATTGTTCAGAAGTATTCTAGAAGATCCACTGTAGTAAGCACTTACGAAGGGTACTTTGATTCAACTAACAAGACTTCTGATTACTATGACCAGTTTATAAGAAATATGTATAGAGAGGCAATGCTTTCTATAGAGGTACAGGGTATTGAGAATTCTTCTGTGTTCGCTGAGAATAAGCAGGTGTTTACTGTTAATGTAAAAATGCTTGATTTGTCACAGAAAGATTTTTGGTCTAAAGACAAGCCAGAGATCTATAAAAACTTAAATATTTATAATAGAGATGAGTCAGATAGCACTAAGGGTGATATTTACTTATACAACTATGTATTGAATTACTACAAGAGTTCAGATGCAGCTATGAGGGATGTAACATTTGATATAACATTACAGCGTTATCCGGATCTGGATACTGGATGGTTAGTAAGCATTGATACTGATGTAAACTCTGCATGTAGATATACGGATGGAAACCTTGTCGTTCAGTATATCAGACAGATGTATTATGATGAAGGTGCAGATTATTTAGAGTCCATTGAGGAAGCTAATGATCGAGCTACTGAGAGCAGCTCTAGTATGATAGAAAATAGTAGCGAGGATGAGTAATATGAGTGGTTTTGGTGGTTCATTTTTAATAATGCTTTTGATATTGCTTTTCAGTCATTTATCAGTAGATAGTGACTTTAATAAGACTATAAAGTATACTGGAGTAGGGTTAATGGTACTTACAATAGTATTTTATATTTTCAAAGTAGTGTTCTAGGGAGGGGTATTTAAGATGGACGATTATGATAATGCAAGAGCCGAGAGGGATTTTAGGTTAAATCCACCTCAGAGTTCTCCTATAGATGGAGATGATTGGGATTCATTACCGACTGGAAGTTCGTCTGTGGGTAGTGAGAATAGCTTTTCGGGTAGTAACTATAATAATGGGAATTTTAATATAAATTCTGTACTAAACGGAAATGATTCACAGAGCCAGAATAATACTCAGATACAACAGCAATCTCTAACTCCGGAGTTTGATGCTATGTGGGGTGCTGCTAAGACTGCTTTTCATGTTGTTTCTGTTGTATGTAGGGAGTTCGGAAGATCCTTTATGAATAATACTAAGTCTGATTGGAGAAAGCTAGGCAAGAGAGCTTTTGTGTTCGGAGGTTGCACGGCTGGTATAGGATTGTTTTTTACTTTATTAAAACCGTTTGTACCGTCTATAAGAGAACCTTGGTGGCTGGGTATAGGGGGTTTACTTGCTGTAATTGTAGGTTTAGTATTGATTATGTTTATAGAGGTTGATGGTAATGAAGTTACTCAGGATGTAGTAGAAACTCCTGTTACTAATGAGAATCCAGCCATAAATTCTTATAACAGTCAAGATATTGATGACATGTTTGCTGGTTTAGATGATGAAGTAGAAGATAGTGATACATCGGATAGTTCAGATTATGATGGTATTGACTGGGATAGCATGTCGGATGAATTTGCAGATGACTTTAGCGAACCAGAGGAAGAATATGTAGATAACAGTAACTGTGCTGGTTCAGATGGGTTTGATGCTGAGAAAGCTGTAGAAGGTGTGGTAGCAGAGAAGGGTATTTGGACTAGGCAGTATCTTTTTGAGACATTCAAGGGTATCTTGCCATCTTTAAATCCAGGATATGCTAGGACAACAGAACTTGATTATAACGATAGCGAGTTTATGATGTTTAGCGAATATATTAGAACGGCAGCTAGACAGTATGGTTGTAAGGAAGAGAACCTGCCTGACCTTATGAGAATGACTAAGAACTTATTCCTTTATAGGTTGGAGTGTACGAGATCACCAGGTTTAAAAGAAGAAGATATTGCTAATGAAGTAGCTAATATGTATTCAAGAGATGAGAATGGTAAGGTTGTAAACGAGAAAACATATGCAACTACAGACAGTTCTGGAGATACTTTTGTAATAAACTTATTTACAGGTGAGAATTGTATGGTATCTTTAAAAGATATTTACAATACAATACCAGATTATATTTTAAACACGGATGTAAAAATGCCATACGTTTGGGGTATTAATGAGTTCGGAGATGTTCTGAAATGTGATCTTGAGGGCTGTGAGAGTATGTTATTCTGTGGTGAGACTAGATGTGGTAAGTCATGGAAAGGTCAGTCTGTACTTGCTCAGATATGTATGTTTAGTTCGCCTAAGGAGGTAGAATTTTACATATTTGATCCGAAGGGTATGCAGTCTGATTACTACTACCCAAGTAAGTATTTGCCACATGTTAGATTCTTCTGTGGTGAACCTAAAAAGATGGTAGGGTACTTAGATAGACTGTTTAAGTATGTTGAAGATACTACTGGAAAAGCATTAAAAGAAGCTGGTTTACTAAACATTGCAGACTATAACAAGAAATTTCCAATGAATAAGTTGCCATATAGATATATTCTTGTAGATGAGCTTATGACACTTATGACTAAGGAGTTAGACAAGGATGATGGTAATAAGTTTCAGGATTACTTATCCTCGATAGTATCTAAGTATGCTTACTTTGGAATAAGGGTAATACTATTTCCACATCGTATTGTAAACGATGTAATTAGAAAAAATACCTATACATTAATATCTAGTAGAGCGGTTGTTAGACAGCTTAGTGAGGATGAGGTTAAGGCTTCTATAGGGGTAACTAGAAAGCAGTTCCCTTATCATTTGTGTAATAAGGGTGACATGGGTATTGTATCACGAGACATCAATAACGGCAAGGCTACATTCTGTCATGCAGAGGTATTGTCTGGTAGTAATAACGCTAACTTTGAGATATTTGAGTTTATTGGGGGTGTATGGAAGAGGTTAATTCCAGAGATTGAAAATATTGAATTTGATGATACAGGTTTAGTTGGCGGTAGCATTGGTATTCCTGTGGCTGTTCGGTTAGCTGAGAAGCGAGAAGTTATAGATCATACTGCTGGAAAGGAGTCTTACAAGTACAATCCTAAAAAGCAGGATGACGAGGACGATGTATTTGCTGGCGAGAATAGTGATTTGGTATTGCCAGAGCCAGATGTGGATGAGTCATGGTTGAACGATATATTATAGGGGTGTTTTGAATGGGTACTATAGGTCTAGATATTGATATGGAAGTGTTTCAGAGAGATTTAGATTACTATCTAAATCTCTCAAATACTTATGATGTTAGAGACATCAACAAATTTAGGAAAGAAGTTATTAGAGAATATAGGGAGAAAGATCAGGAGATTTTAAAGAAGCAACAAGAAGAGAGATTAAATCTCGAGAAGTTGAATGCTGTTTCTGTAGCTGACGGTGTTGTAGCTGAGGAAGTAGAAAATAGTTCCGTAGATACTGATAGAGAGGGTAGTTCTTTAGGCTCCGAGATGAAAGACTTTGGTGATTTAAGAGAAGATTCTCATGATGATCTTAAAGATAATGAAAGCAACATATTAGATGAACTAAATGAAATAGAGAAGTTATTTAGAGGGGTAACTTCCGAGGTTAAGGATATTGTCAAGGATGGGGGTATGGTAGTAACAGAGCCTGTTAAGGATGTTGATATGGTAGAACCAGAAACTGTTAAGGATGATGATGCGATAGAACCAGAACCTGCTAAGGGTGATATGATAAAAGAACAAGTTACTGTACATGAAGATAATAAAGAATACATAGATCATGGTAGATATATAGAGGACTATAGTGATAGGGTAGTATTAGATGATGCTGTACCGAAAGTAGTGGAAACAGCAGATTTTGTAGAGCATGGCAGATATGTAGAAGACTATAAGAATATAGAAGAAGACAATAGTGAGGTAGTAGTAAATGATGTCGAGTCAAAAGCAGAGGAAACGATAGATTTCGTAGATCACGGTAGATACGTAGAGGACTATGTTAAAGAAGAAGAAACAGAAATAAAAGAAGAACCCGTAGAAGTTGAAAATACTGAAATAGAAAATGAAAATATTGACGATTTATTTAATCCAGAAGAATTAGAAACAGAAATAAATGCTTTAGAAGCAGAAAATAACGAACCAGAAGTAGATAAAGAAAATAGTGGTATTTTTAGTTTTACAAATGAGGTAAATCAGAAAGAGAAAGATTCTGATTTGTTGGATGATTTTTGGTTGCAAATGCAGTCTGACATTAGTTTGAAATCAGAAAACACTGAATCAGAACTTGAAAATATATTATCAGAAATTAAAGAACCAGTTGTAGAGAAAGTAAAAGAGCCAGAAGAACACGTACCAGAGGACATAAGGGATTTTATCAGGGAACATAAAGGGTCTGAGATAGGGTATGTAGCAAAGTTCTATAGTAAAAAAGTAATAGAGAAGAATATAGCAATGGGAAGAATATACAAGAGAAAGGGTAAATTATTTATATAGGTGAGTGGCTATGGAAATTACTAAGATTATTTACAATGATGCAAAGGACTATCCTAAGAATGTTTTAGCTGTTTGTTCTGTAATATTTGATGATGTGTTTAAGATAACTAATCTTTGTTTGTGCGAGAAGCGAGATAGTGGTACTAAATTTATTATAATGCCCAGCGAAATGAATACGGTTCGTAAAATAGAAAATTTAAATCCTGAAACATCTTTTAATTTACCGGAATTTAGGTTACAATCTAATAAAGATAGATGCGAGGAGTTTTACCATCCTGTAAGTTCAGATTTCTACCAGAACTTGCTAAACACTGTTATAGAGGGGTATAACTCCTGTAAAGATTTAGGTAGATGTAGTTATAGACCAGGAGGAAATAGGGTAAATGGGAAGAGAAAAAAAGAAAGTAGAATATTACAAGGGTAGATGGAAGGGTAAGTATCTTAGCGATGAGGATTGCGATAAATTGGATATGATAAGAGCTTTGGATTATCAGTTCCAGAAGACAGGAAAGTATGGTAAAATTCCAGAGTTAGAGCATATTATCTACGATTTAACCCCATCGGATATTGATGAGGTTATTAGAACAGGTAGTTCAGATTTCCTTGAGTTAAAAGAGAAAGTAGGAACTTTGGAACCAATACAGACTACTGGTGTCGGATTTATGTTTTTTGCCGGAAGAGCTGTTTTAGGAGATTCAGTAGGAATTGGTAAGACTGTAGAGGTTGCTGGTCTTGTTAATTTGTTAAGGAATTTATACAGACAGCAGGGTAGAGAGTTCCGTTTTTTATTCTTAACAGCTAAGACTCTGATTCCTCAGGCTCGGAGGGAACTTATCCGGTTTACTGGGGAGTATGTTGGAGAGGTGTACGGTGAGAAACCTTTAGTTAAGAAGTTCATTGATGAGAATTACAGCTCTATTAATTATGATGTTGTAGGTGCACATTCATTATTAAAGAGCGTAGATTTTCAGTCACATATGAGAAGTTTTATGATGGACGCTGGAGAGTGTCCTTTTGATTTGCTGATTGTAGATGAGAGTGGAGATATTCTCTCCAATACAACCACCCAGTATTACAAGGATGGTAGTTACATCGCAGATATGTTCGACAGAATTGTTTTATTAAATGCCACGCCTTTTGAGAAAGAGCTTAGGGCGTTCTATGCACAGTTGAATTTTGTAGATAAGAGTTTTCTTCCTACTAAGACTGAGTTTTCTAAGACTTACGAGGTGTATGATTACTATGGACCGTATCCTACATTCTCAGGAAAGTATAAGAATCAGGATCAGTTTAGGAAGTTGGTAGGGTATCGGTACTTTGCTAGAACTCGTAAGGATTTCGGTGCTACTATGGTAGATTGTAGTGCAGAGGCAGTAGTAGTACCGTTATCTAAGGAACAGAGGGAGTTGCTGAAAAAGACAAGTATTCCTCAGATGGTATATGATTGCCCATCATATTTTAAGATGGGAGTTGAGACTAATATTGATACCACACCTAAGTTACGTGCTTTGTTGAAGTTAATAACCGAGGATTTAGTGGATGAACCACAGGTTCTTGTTTATACAAGATATAAGGAAACTCAGAGAAGTATTAAGGAGCTGTTAGATTTTTACGGAATTGACACTATGGTTTTGAATGGTGATTCTAGTCAGAAGGAACGTGAGAACGTAATTAACAGCTTTAAACTGGGAGACTTTAGGGTATTAGTAACGAATGTACAGAAGGGATTAAACTTCGGTAACTGTAATGTTTGTATTTTCTATACGTTCGATCCTAGTCCTAGTAAGATGGTACAGTTTGAGGGAAGAATGACCCGTAGTTTTGATATCGTTGGCAAGCATGTTTATTTGCTGTTATCTAAGGGTGCAGAGTTAAAATCATTTAATACTGTCGTATCAGATAGAGCGAATGCAAGTGATGTGTTTGCTGGAAGTGATTTTAGCTGTGTTTTAGAGTTGTTACTGGATCGGTATAAGAACGGAAAAGTGGAGTAGGGGGTGCTGTGCATGATTAATATAGTTACTAAGAAACCAAAACATAACTTTGTAAATGGCATAGATGCTGAATTCAACTTCTATATAAATGGTAAAGATTTGGATAATGAAAGATGTGCATCTGTTATGAAAAAAATAGATAGTGCTAAGATGATTGATTCAAATACTGAGATTATTTCAACTCCGTATGGTGCAACTACAATACAACATCTTTCAACTGGTTGCAAGGTTGTATTGTTGTATATAGTAAATAATAGTAATGGTGTGTATAAATGTTTAAATATTGTACAGGCTGGACCAAATGCTTTAGATGTGCTATTTGATTGTGTAGAAGAGAACAAAGACAGTAAGACTGTATTTTATTTAGCTCATGTAGGCGGTTTAGAGGTATGCAGAGAACGAGATTTTAATATAAATGGGAAGCATTATAGAAAGCTATTTTTGGGGGTGATGTAATTGTCGGGTATTTATAATTACAATACAAACAGGTTTATAGCTGTGTACAAGAAAATGTCATATAATCTTGAATTGCGTAGAAATAAGATTCAGATTATTGGAAACAGCGCAACAGGTAAGAGTATGCTCATAGATTTAGTACAGATCTATAAGCAAATGGATTTAGCAAACAATACGAGTTATGCAAAGAATGTTTATGTTGTTTCAGAGTACAGAGAATTAAAATATGCTGTAGATAACTTAAAAAAATGTTTAATTATAATAGACAATGCAGAGTTGTTATTTGATTCCAGTAAAGATTCTATAGATTTGGCAAGATGGGACGAGAAGAACCAATACATTATAATAAGTAGGGTAGCATATGGGTTGGGAATTTCTCCAAACAACTATGCAACACTATTTAACGATAATGGTGTGTTAAAGTTGTCATATTTATACAACCAGAAGGGGTGGTAGGAATGTATTACATAATATGTGAAGGAGAAGAAAATAAGTCAGAGTATAAATTTGTTAAGGCAGTAGTGACTCTGTATGCAAACAATAAACCATTTAGTATATTGGCAGCTGGAGGATATGATAACTTAATAAACATAATTAGCTCATTAGATGGAAAATTGAAATGCGGAGATTATGTAATATTGTTTTTTGATAATGTTGGGGATGATATAAAGGTTGGTCACATCCCTGTTGTAAACTTGTTAGGGGTACTGGATAAGCTATGTAATGATGCTTGCTGTGTGTTTAGGTATACAACTTATTACTGCTTTGAAGAGCTATTACTATCTTATACAAGACTGCAAGACATGTGCATAAAGTTATCAAAAAAAGAGTTAGAGGAGTTTAAACTGCTTCAAGATGATATGATATCTGGTAAGAATTATTACAGTATCCTGAGAAGTTCAGATAAATACGACAACTTATTAAGAAAGTTAAACTGCTTTGAAATCTCAAAAGGTAGAATAAACAGAGAAAATTTATCATTTCAGTTGTTAAAAAGAATAAGTGGAAGTATGCTAAACACATGGAAGGTCAGCAAGTCGGATATTGGTTCATGTTGGATTTCAGATTGTTCTAATGAAGGCTTTATGGAATATATGTGTCAGAAGTGTAAGTATGCTTTAAGTGGTTGTTTACTCAAACAGAAAATTGAAGATTTGGATAAAAATTCTGTCTCAGTTCATGGTGAACCTTTCAGTACGATGTTTGAGTAGGAGGTATTGCTATGCGAAAGATAAAAAGAATCATATTCATATTTTTATTAGTCCTACTGAGTAGTAGGGTATCTGTTGTAAATGCTTCAACAATAAAGACAACAGAGTTTGCTAAGTACGCTTTACAGTGGGACGGTAAGACAAACATGAAATATGTTTTTGGTGGACCAGGCGGTAGGTATGGTTCGATGACATTAGAGGAGTGCGAGAAGAATGGAGATGGATTTGATTGTTCAGCATTCACATCAATGGTCTATCGGCATTTTGGTCTAGAGATACCTGCTCAGTCTAGTGCACAGTATAATGCAGCTGTTGATCGGTTTACAGATGAATCTAAGGCAATTCCAGGTGATATATGTTGGTGGCAAGGTCATGTAGCTATATACATAGGAGAGGGTAAGATTATGCATACGAATAATCCAGATCCTCCTACAAATTATCCTCATGTATCTCAGATTTCTGGTGATGGTGCTAACTATAGGTTTCCAACGTATTTTCTAAGAATGGTTACAGATACTTCAATCTTAAAGCCAATAACAGAAAATAAGGAATCAGATAAAGTAATAAATGATGTAAAGGACGCAGATCCAATAGGCAGTATTGTAACAGAGTCAGACCTTACGGGTATGATAATAAAAGAGACAATACTAGAGCAACAACAGTACATAGCATTAAAGGGAAAAGATAACTTATCAACGAATGAACAGAACTCTTTAGCATTGATTAAGGAATCTATCAGCAATGGTAAAATATCTTTAAGTAAGATATTCAGCATAGCACAGTCTATTTTCGGAATAGTATTAATATTCTACGGGGTATTAATGGTAGTATGCTATATATTTGATTATGCTAATGTGTACTTAGATTTCTCATTATTGTCTATCATATCTTTAGGGAGATTTAGGGTAGTGTCGGAAGATGAAATAAAAGATGGCTCTGTAAAAGGTGGTTTTGATAAAAAGCGACATGTAACTTACCTAACATCTGGAATGCTGTTCATGAGATCTGTTGTAGTAGAAGTTATAGGCGTGGTGCTTGTAAGTGGTAAGGTTGGGGATCTAATATATGCAATTTACGTATGGATAGGTAACAAGTTTTTATAAGAAGTCGGAAGCTTTAAAAGCTTCCGACTTTTGTTTGGAAATATGTTTTATGTATGCTTGAGTTATGTTATACTTCGAGTATAGTATATTAGGAGGTAGGTACAAATGAAAATTTACTTTAAGAGTGGTTGTGTGGACTTAAATAGACTTGTGGAATTATATGGAGGTTTTGAACTTGTTTATTCACCCTATAGTTTATCTGTAGAGTTTATTACTAATTATGGAGTAAAGAACAGAATTATGATCGCTAGGGGCAGTCTTAAGGAGTGTGATTCTTGCAGAAGAGAAATCCTGAGAAGATATGGTCTTGGCGATTGTTCATATAGATTAGAAGAACCATTTAAAGTAGTTAGTGGAGGGGAAGTAGATGAAGATAAGTGATATTACTCCTGTAGTGTATTGTGAGGAAGAGGGTATCTGGCTGAAACGGGATGATATATTTGAGGTGTATGGAGTACATGGTGGAAAAGCTAGAAGTGCCTATCAGGTAATTCTTCAGTTGTTAGAAATGGGGTATGACACAGTTGTAACGGCTGGAAGCAGACAGTCTCCACAGTGCGAGATCGTTAGTTACATTTGTGAAAATCTTAAGGTAAATTGTAAGGTGTTCATGCCGTTCGGTGGAGATACCTCAGTAATTGAACATATCAAGGAAAATAAGTATACAGAGATCATACGTGTACGACCAGGATACAACAATATTATTGTTGCGAGGGCTAGGGAGTATGCAGAGAATCGGAGATGCGGATACGTTCCATTCGGTATGGAGTGCGCTGAGAATGTTAAGGTAACATCTGAACAGGTACAGAACATTCCAGAAGAGTGCAGTAGGGTAGTAGTTCCGGTAGGTAGTGGAATGTCATTTTCGTCTATTGTAACTGGAATGAATAAGTATGAGATCAACAAGCCATTACTGGGTGTTAGAGTAGGTAAAGATCCTAGTAAGATCATCAATGAGTATGCATTCGGTCTGGATCTGATGGATTATGAGATTGTCACATCTAGTGTAGATTACCATGAATCTGTAGATGCATGGGTAGGAGATTACAATCTTGATCCTATCTATGAGGCTAAGTGTAAGGAATTTTTAAGACCAGGGGATCTGTTATGGGTAGTAGGTCATAGAGTTTAAGTGAAGAGGAACTTGGTAGGATAGAGAGCGGAGGTTGAGTTATGATAGCTAAAAATCATTATGATGATTGCCCTTATGGTTGTAATGTTAAGGGTATGTTGTTGGATACGAATACTGGTAAGTTTGTACAGTGTCCTCATTGTTTAAAGAAAAAGAAAGAGATGCTGGCAATGGGGTATGTAGAAGATGACAACAGCGAACAGGTGAATATTCAGGATGCTATCGGTATTAGGAGTGAGTATTTATCTACTAAGTTTGTTTATGAGGCTGTAATACCAGATGGCGAGAAGGTATTCATAGATGAAGAGTCTATGAAATGGCAGAAAGAGGAAGCTGATAAGTTATACTTAGGGTTGACTGTTGGTGATTTGCCAGAAGAAAACTTATGCTTTGGATTATCGGTTAAGGGTAGGGTAGACCGGTTTGTGTATCCTATGATTGCTAAGGCTTATTTATCGAGTATTTCCGTGGGTAAGTTTACTTCATGCTCTGAATTCTATCGAATGAGGTTGAGAAACGATAAGGATCTGGATGGGTTAATGACATCTGATTTGGTATTCATGCTGATAGATGATGGAGTAAACTTTGCGGAGGTATCAGCAGCTAAGGGGTTGATGCAGAATAGGGGGATTAGTGGTAAACCAACTATTTTTGTAACTACGTGGGATATTGAGTCTTGTAGTGGTTTACTAGGAGAGGGTAGCATGATGTTAGCCAAACCTATATTTACACGGTATAAGAAAGGAAAGAAACACAGCACCTATATCAACGGTTTATTGGGAATGGAAAACAGATCCGTTGACAGTTCTAAGCAGAAGGGTACTTTGTTGGCTGATTTAGATTTATAGCTGTATATTGATAGGTAGGATAGAAGGGCACAGTTTGTTTTTATGTACATTCTGTGTTCTTTTTTTGATATGGTATAGGGGGAGTGAGAAAAAATTTATTTTTGGCGTAGTGTTAAAAACTAAATACAAAAGAAAGGAGAAGAAAGGATGTCTAGTAAGAGAATTACTTGCAAGGGCAGGGTTATGGCGTTTCTTCTTGCCTTTGCAACTGCGATGTCATCGTTTCCAATGACAAATGTTTTCGCAGATGACGATGTTGATAGCACTAGCGTCTCATCATCGTCAGTGGGTACAGACAGTGTTACGGTAATGTTAGAATCCGGCAGTGGTGGTACTTTAAAGGCAACTCTTCCTGATGGTACTGTCTATACTAGCTCCGAGAATGAAGAAAATTCCTTTGAGATGGAAAGCGGAACGAAGATTACGCTATCCGCAATTCCAGATCAAGGGTACAAGGTAGGTGTGTATCAGATTGATACAGCGGACGGTGAGCATTACTCCGAGGAGGGCAAGGATGATGGCAGTCCTGTTACCAATCGTGTTACGATCTCTGAGGATGCCTTTGTAGTTGCAAACTATGAGGAGATTAGTACCGAGAGTAGTTCGAGTAGTTTGAGCGATTCTGAGACTGACAAGAACCCTGTAGTTGATGGAAGTTCTACAAGCAGTAGTTCTGCAAGCAGTAGTTCTGCAAGCAGCAGTTCTTCTGAGTCTGGTAGTACAGAAGGTATGGTTCCTTTTGTGAGTGGTCTTGAATATGCTGAGGAAAATGGTGAGATTGTAACCGACAAAGAAGATAATGATTTCTGGAAAGCTGTTGCTGGTGAGGATACAAAGATTTATGAAGCTAAGATGGATATAAAAGATCCATCAATGATTGAACAGCAGAATTTCCAAAGTGATCCTAAAAACTCTGTTGCAACATTTTCAAACAGATCGGCTCGGTCATTGACTGTAGACAAAATTAACAAAAATCTTAAAATCGATCAGAATACTTCTGTTGTAGTAAGGTACGTTGCTCCAGGTAATCCGGGTATGTCTACTGGATATTACACAACTTATGGCTACCATATAAACATGGCGTACATTGATGCAGACATAACAAAAACACAGCCTTCTTGCCCAACATTTACATTTTCTTACGGTGGAGGAACTGTACATGCAAGAGGTTGGAGATGGGCATATTGTGTACAACATGCAAACCCAACTCCTAACGGTAATACGCTTACTTGGAACTCAGCAAATGACGATAATAATATCCATATTACTTATCTTCTTGCAAACGCTCCTAAGTGTGTTGGAGACAGAGCCCCACTCGATAAGTATCGTGTAAAAGGTGTTCCATACGAATGGCAGGCAGATTATATTGCAGCATCTCTTGCATTACATGTACTGCGTGGTGAATACTCATTAGCAACATTAAAAGCTAATATGGTTGACGGTGCAAATTCTGGTTATTCCAAAATAATGTACGATGTTGTAAAGCTGATGGTAACGGATGCAAGCAACTTCGGTGGAAACAATGATTACAAAGCGATTTCTGTTGGTGGAAGAACACAGTATGCATATGTAGGTAGTAAAAAACTTAACTCCGATCATAAAGATAATGCGGTAACTTGCCAGGGATTTTATATTTCTAATTCAAACGATAACAATACAATATCCACAGGTAAAGACTGGGTAGACACAACTTACAAAGGTGTTAAGGGTAAGGTTTGTACGCTACAGTGGTCACCACATTACGAAGTATCTGGTCAGGATTATAAGTATTACATTGCTCAGCTTAGTTTTGATAAGAGTAAACTTCCTGCTGGTTCTAAGATTATTAGACCTGCCGGTTCTGTAGAGGCAGCTGAGATCGATAATAATGCTAACATTCAGGTATTCATTCCAGATTCATCATTTAAAAAGATTGCCAAAGATACTACATATCGTATCGAGGTAGAGGCAGCAGTTCCAAACGGTCTTTATGCTACGAAGTTTACGTGTAGTGAACATAGTCCTACATCAGGTAATAAATATCAGGATATGGCTTGGCTGTCACTTGGTGGTGGATATCAGATTGCTAAGTTTCCGTTCTATGTAACTGTACCACAGCAGGTTCAGCCAGGTAATATTAAGCTGATTAAGAAGTCAACCAACACAGACCTTACCGACGGTAAAGAAGGTTATTCATTGGAAGGAGCTGAATACGGAGTATATGAAAAACAGGATTGCTCCGGTAAAGCTTCCTATACAATGACAATTAAGAAGGATTCTAAGGGTACTTACACAGCAACTGTAGAAGATGTACCAGCCGGAACGTGGTATGTAAAAGAAACCAAGGCTCCGAAGGGTTATACTCTGAATAGTACAGTGTATCCGGTAGATGTTCCACAGAATAAGACCATTGAGGTTCCTGTAGAAGATAATCCTATTACATTAACTATTAATCTGACAAAAGTATCTGCTTTACCAGACTGCACCAACAATAATGAGAACTACTCATTAAAGGGTGCGGTGTACACGGTATATACGGATGAAAAATGCAAAACTCCTGCAACGAAGGATGGAAAGAACGTAACTCTTACAACTGATAAGAATGGTAAAGCAAGTGTAAGTGGCTTACCGAAGGGTACTTACTACATCAAAGAAACTACAGCCCCGAAGAACTGGGCAATAGACTCGACGGTGTACACTGTAGATGCTACATCGGATGGTAAAGCAAGTGCAGGGGTAATCAGTAAGACGGTTACATCGAAGGAAGTACCGGATCTGGACCCTATTACGATTCTGTTAAAGAAAACGGACTCGAAGGGCGATGTGGCTAAATCACTCGAAAACGCTAGGTTTGTCATTAAGTATTATACGAAGATGATGACTACTGACCCAGCAGCTCAGGGTATTGAGCCAGCAGCTACGTGGACATTTAAGACAAAGAAATCTTCGAATGGAAAGTTTTATACTGTACATTATAACCCATCTTATTTGGATACGACTTTTGATAATAGTCCAATGTATCAAGATTCTGAAGGTGTTTACTCTATACCATATGGCACAATCACCATTCAGGAAAAAGATCCACCAGCAGGATATGTAGTTGACTCTAAACTTCATGTAATCAGACTTGATGGTACAGATCATGGTATTTCAAATGACACAGCTCTTACAATACCAAACAACTCTGTAGACTTCAACATTGTCAAGAAACAGTATGGAACAGAATCTGTAATCTCCGGTGCTGTATTTAAACATACAGACCCGAAGGGTAGGGTAGAGACTGTAACAACTGATAAAAACGGTAAAGCATCATTCAGAGGTCTTATCGATGGTAAACATATCATCGAAGAGACATACGTTGACCCAGCTTACTTCTTAAACGATCATAAGATCGAGTTCACTGTAACAGGTGGTCAGATTAGTAAAGAGGGTCTTGACAAGTTGCAGTTTAAAGCAAGTGGTACAAATGGTAGCATTAAGGTAACTGCTAATAAGGAAGACGGTTATGATGCAGTTATCGAAGACAAGCCAGCTTACTACAAACTCCAGATGCATAAGGTAAACGATGTTGATACCAAACTTGCTGGTGCTGAGTTCACGCTGTATAGTGATGCAGCTTGTACGAAGGTACTGAAGAAGGGTACAACAGACAGCAATGGTATTCTTACGATGGAACAGTTAACCATCGGTCAGATATACTATTTAGCTGAAACAAAGGCTCCTAATGGCTATAGATTACCTCTTAAAAATGGTAAACCTGTAGTTTACACTATTAGAGGTGATAGTAGCTCTAAAGATAATTTTGCAATTGTTGTAAATGATAAGTCCTATAGTGGATCAAGCGGCGAGTGGTATGTCAGCGGATCTGGATCTGATAGATATGCACACTTTAGGGTAGTAAACCAGAGACAGGCGAAACTTCCTAACACCGGATCACATGCAATGCTTATCATTGTTATTGCAGGATTGGCTTTAGTAGTTGGAGCATTGGTTTTCGAAAGAAAAAATAAAAAGAAAAAATAACAATAAGGAGAAAATGTGTTATGAGAAAGAATGTATTTACAAAGAAACTTTATAGTGCAGCAATGGCAGCAGCAGTGTCTGCAACAGCATTCTCTGGTATTGCAGGTAGTGCAACAATGTTCGTAAGCGCAGCTGAGGTAAATGCAACACAGGGTGTTGTAGACATGAACCAGGGCGGCAACGCATCCATTAAAATCCAGGGTAACGCAGATCAGAGCATGGAGAACAAAAAGTTCAAAGTATACAAACTGTTCGACGCTGTTAATGCAGACAGAATGGAAAGCATTAACTACACCTGGAATGCAGATTTCAAACACGCTCTGCAGGTTGTAACTGCTAAATACATGACTAAGGCTGGCAACACGATTCAGGCTAACGATGTTACCGAGTATCAGGTAATTGACTACATCAACTCTCTGAACCAGCATAAAGTAACCGGAGATGTTGCACACAAACAGGAAGAGAACGGCAGATATTCTACATTCCGTCGCTACATCGAGGATGTACGTAAAGAGATCGAAACAGAGGGTATTACCGGTAAAGGTGACACAATCACCGTTAAAACTGCTGACAATAACAATGCAGTTACAATCTCCGGTCTGAAATTTGGTTACTACATTGTAGATGAGATTTCCACTGAGGATTCTGGCAACACTGGAGCAGAGGGTAACGATTACTTTGCATCCGCTCTGATCATGGTAGACACCGCTAACCCGAATGCAGAGATGCAGCTGAAATCCGATTATCCGTCCATCATCAAAAAGATTCAGGAGGATGACAACAAGGGTACTGTCGGAAACGAAGGATGGAACGATGTAGCTGACTACGAGATCGGTCAGACTGTACCGTTTAAGTATGAGTCAACCATTCCGAACCTGTACGGATATGACACCTACTACTATGCAATGCAGGATAAGATGAGCGATTCCCTGACTTTCCACAACAACAAGTCCGAGATCTCCATCACCATTACCAGAAGAACTGGCAACAAATCCAAATCCTATACTCTGAAAGACAATGAGTATGATGTAATCACCGACAAAGCGTCTCTGACTGACGGTGAGACCTTTAAACTGCAGATCTCCGATATCAAAGCTATCATCGACAAACAGCTCCCAGGAGACTCTGTTGATGAGGATAAGAAACTGGATGACTACAGCGGTCTGACTGTACTTACTACCTATAAAGCTACTCTGAACGACAAGGCAGCACAGGATACTGGTAGACCTGGATTTGAGAACAAAGTTCGTCTTGAGTACTCCAACAATCCGGATTTTGACAGCCATGGTGTAGGACATACTCCGTGGGATACTGTAGTAGCATTCACATTCAAACTGAATGGTTCTAAAGTAAACAACATGACTCCGGCTTACAACCTGAAAGGTGCTAAATTCCGTCTGTACAGCGATGAGGCTTGCACTCAGGAAGTATTTGTAAAAGCTGGCGACAAAGCTACACTTGGTGAGAATCCATACATTGTAATCAACCGTGATTCTGCAAACGGAACAGATCATGTTGGTGGAACTCAGCCGGCTGATGCTGTTGAGATGGTATCTGATGAAAACGGTGATTTCAACATCTATGGTCTTGACACTGGGGTATACTACCTGAAAGAGACAGCCGCTCCGAACGGATACCGTCCACTCCTTGACCCGATTACACTTACTGTAAGTGCTACTTACGGCGAGAGAGATACGTATGTTGAGGGTGCTGGTGCTTCAGACAAAGTTCTGAAAACTCTGACCGCTACGGCTCATATCAAAGAGTTCTACGACGGAGCTTACAAAGAGGGCGACAGCAACCTTACAACTGATCTGGAGCATGGTTCTGCAGACCTGACCGTAGTCAATGAGGTTGGTGCTAAACTGCCAGTAACTGGTTCTTCTGCAATGCTTCTGATGCTTGGTGCAGGACTTGCACTGTGTGGCGGAGCTGTAGTAGTATCCCGTAAGAAAAAAGTAACCAAATAATCTAAAAAAGAATAACAGGTTTTAATAGGGTGGTAGAATGAGCGACAAGAGCAGAAAATGGGTATTAGGGATTATCTTCACTGCTGGTTTTCTGCTCTTATGCTACCCTTTAATTAATAGTCAAATTACTTCAAGATCTCAGAAGAGCGAAGTAAACAGCTATAATGAAGGGGTAGACAATAAGAGCGAAGAAGAAAGACAGCAGATGATGCAGGATGCTCAGGAGTATAATGATATGCTTTTCCAGTCACAGGGAGCTATAGTAGCTGGATTAGATACTGGTGTCTTAAGCGATGAGAGCTATGAGAAGCAGTTGAAAACAACTGATGGTGGCATCATGGGTAGCATTGAGATACCAAAGATTGATGTAGATTTACCTATCTATCATGGAACAGAAGATGATGTTTTAGCAGCAGGTGTAGGTCACCAGCAGGGAACTAGCTTACCTATTGGTGGAGAAAGCACACATAGCTGTTTAACAGGTCATCGGGGACTTCCAGGATCTAGTCTTTTTACTAGATTGGATGAGATAGTAGATGGGGATTTATTCTTCATCAATGTGTTAGGTGAGGTACATGCATATCAGGTATATGATATTGAGGTATACACACCTGAAGAAGCAGCTGAGAAAGCTACAACGATTGAGTCTGGAAAAGATATTGTTTCATTAGTAACATGTACTCCTTATGGTATTAATACGCATAGACTTGTAGTCACCGGAGAACGAGTTCCTTATGAGAAAGCAACCTATGAGGGTATAAGTTCTGAATTACCATCTTGGAGGGAGTTGTTATTTACGGCATTACCGTTTATACTTATAGGTGTAGTGGTAGTGCTGAAGATTAAAGATTGGAGGACAAGTAAACGAAATGAGAAAAAAGAATCTGAGTAAATTTGTGGCAGTTGTGCTGTCTGCTATAGTGATCTCATCTTTCTCTGTTCCGGTATTTGCTTCTACTGGTATTAGCAGTACTAAAAAGGTAAGTACACAGAGCTCATTAATTGTAGACAAGTCCGGTTCTGAGGGTGAGAGCACCCTGCTTCCAAAAGAAACTAAGAAAGATATTAAATCTGGTAAGACTGAGATCCAGCAGGACACTGGTAAGATCTCGATCTCATTATCAAATGGTGCTAAGGGTACTTCTAAGGCTGGCGTTACAATGTCATGCTTAAAGGTAGCAGATCTGGTTGATGGTGAGTACGTAATCGATGATACTTATGGGGATCTGGATATCGATCTGAACGATATTAAGAATGCTAAGGATCTGGAATCAGCAGCAACCAAGATTGCTAAAGTAGCTGGTGAGGGTAATCTGGCAGAGACAGATGAAAACGGTAAGACTAGCTTCAAGGATCTTGAGGTTGGTGTATATCTTATAAGAGCTACAGATGAAGCTCAGTACGATATGATTACTCCGTTGCTGATCTCGATCCCAACTTGGTCTGAGAAAAAGGGTATGGTTTATGAGCTGAATGTAATTCCTAAACATACGGCTAAACCTACTCCGACTCCTACTAACACACCTGGAACACCTGGAACTCCAAGTAATCCATCCGGAGAGAAAGGTTCACCGGATACTGGTTTGGATAGTTACATGGGATGGTACTTTGGTGGTGCTGGGGTACTGTGTGTAGTTCTGGTAGTAGTTAATCGGGTTTGGAAGAAGACTAAGAAAAGGGCTTAAGATGCATGAAGAGGTTGGTTAATGTAATACTCGTCAGTGCAATAGCGATATTACTTGTGTTAGGGTTTCGAGAGTTGTTTATGTATACGGATTTACAACAGGAAAACGATGCATTACGTGATAGTGTAGTGCAAGTTCCTAAGGTAGATCCAAAGGATCAGGATAGCGAGGACTATCTTGATCCTAATGATCCTTTTAATAGGCATATAGATTTTGATTCGCTGAAAGCTACGAATGAGGATATAGTAGGGTGGTTATACGTGCCAGATACTACAATAGATTATCCAATATTAGTAGGAGACAGTGATGAGAAATATATACATAGGAACTATGAGGGAGAATATTCTTATCCAGGTTCGATATTTGCTTTTGCTGGGGTACAGTTAGATAATGATGATAAGATCGTTCTTTTTGGTCATAATATGATGACTAGACAGATGTTTGGTTGTCTAAGGGAGTACAAGAGTAGCGATTATGGTAAAAGCCATATGAAAGCATACATATATACTCCGGATAGGACTAAGGAGTGTACGTTGTTCAGTACGTTTATCTGTTATCGAAATGATGAGCTGTTCGGTTTGAAGGAAGAGGATGCTGTGAAGAGCTTAGATGAATGGTTAAGCAGTCTGAATCAGAGAAGTTCTTATGCATTGGACTTACCAGAAAATGCTGGTCAGATATTTACATTATCAACTTGTAATGGCGGAAGTGGAGTTTCTACTAGGTTAACTGTTCATTTCACAGTAACCAAAGAGAAATATGTCTTAGACTAATGAATTAGGACTTTCTTAGGAGAGTCCTTTTTCTATACTAAAATAAGTTTTAAGTATACTTAACTCATGGTATACTAGGTTGTACCTAAATATGAAATTAGTAAGGAGGTTATTTATGGGTATGAAGGTTAGTTTAAACAGATCAAGATTTAAGAGAGAGAAGCTGAGAAAGGCTGAGGAGGTTGGTTTAGTAGATCATATTAGTAATGTAGTTATTAGTATGGTATTTGGTGTGGCTATGATGCTGTTTTCGGTATTGTTGTACAACAATGTAATTAAGGAAGGGTATTTTGGGATCGGTCAGATCGTAAAAGCGTTATTCGCTAATGCCTTATTTACATTATCGTTTTACCTCTTACTTAAGATGGTAGGAAAGTTGTTAGGTCAGTATAGTGGAATTAATATTGACTCAGTTTTATTGAAATGGACTAAATACGTATGTGGAGTACCTGTTAGTGCTGTAGGAAGAACAGTTACTTTTAATAAAGATGGTATTTCTGTTCATGAAGATTTCTATGGAGCCGGAAGTTCTTTTTATCATCTGGATTGGAGTAGTATAACTGGTGTTGTTACTTGTGGTAAAGAGTTTATTGCTTTATATGTGAATCCTGATGTAATGGATAAGACGCTTTTAAACACTAAAGATTGGTTCAAGGGTATTATCCTTAATAAATTGTACGATGATTTAGACTCAGCCGAGCTTATGAAGATGTGTAAGGAGAGTACGGGTATCTCTGACAGTGCATTTTTAGATTTTCCAGAAAGTTGTTTAGAAAATCTCTTAATGTACATGAAGATAAGCAGTAATATTGAAGAGCTGGCAGGGTATTCTGATAGAATAAGAGAAGATAATTCTAATTCTGAGTGGTTCAAAAACATAGAGAATGCTCTTAATCAGTCTAACAGTATTAACACTAATGAAGATCTCTTGAAAGAGTTTACGAAATGTGACGATATTATGCAGGAGCTTTACCTTAAATGGACTGGTACTAAGAAAGAGTACGAGAACTATTTCAATGGTACTGGAGACTTACCAAAGGATATGAAGGTCGTAGATGGAAAAGTTTGTGTAGACTCCGAAGAGGTCACAGATGATAAGTCTGAAGCTGAAACTCAGGAGAAAAGTAATGACAGCGAGAGTGGAGAATTAGACTCTTATAAGTTTGAAAATAAATAGGAGAGTTCTATTGTATTCCTATTAATTATTCTGTAAAATCTATGGTATATTAGGCGGTCGGGTTTACGATCGTTTAGGGTTTCTACTATATAGAATGGTGGTGGTTGCTATGGATGGATAGGTTATAGGAATATATAGAATACTTACATTTAATACATAGGAGGACTTATTTAAGATGAAGAAATTCTTTGGAATTGTAGTCCGGCTGGTATGCAGTGTTCTTATGTGTGTTTGTGCTTACTGTTTTTCGATCAACCTTACTGGGGTAGTTGCAGTAGCATTGGACATTGATGAGACTACGATGATTGTAAATGTACTGGCTGTAGTGATTGCGGTTGTGCTGTTAGGTCTTTACTGGTCTGGTGTGATTGGCACTAATAACTTAAGACAGTTAAGAAACATGGAGACAGCTGTAATCGTTGTATTGGGTGGTATCATCATTTGTGGGGTTGTTTACATGGGTATGCTTCATCAGGTATTATACGTGATGCTCACTATGATGGCTTTAATGTGGTTATTGATGTTCGCAGCATTATGGGTATTGAGAGATACAAGAAAGAGGATCAACTGCAGCGATAAGCAGGAAACACCTAAAGAAAATAAATAAGTAGCAGTAGCAGGGTATTCTAGTAGATAGAGTACCCTGTTTTTTATGCAATTAGCTGTTGTAGGTCGAAGGAAAAAATATTTTTTGTAAAAATTTTAAATTTTTCTGGAAAGGTATTTCAGTTCTGCGAGAGGTATGTTATACTTATTTCAACGAACGGGAGGTAAGGTTCTTGTTCGGGGGTTACTTTAAAAAGTAGTTATAGTTTAGAGTAGGCTATGGGTTTTTTAGAAATTTCCTATATTATTTCCGTAGGGAGTTTGGGTATCTACTATATTATAGATGGTAGAAAATGATTTAAGGGGTTAGCCACTCTACAAAACCAAGGAGGTTAAGGATTATGAAGAGAAACAAGATTATGGCACTGCTGGTAGCGATGACCGTTACGGTATCAACTGGAACATCCGCATTTGCGATGTCTGCTGACAAGTACAAAGATGTGCCGAAAGAGAATGAAAGATTTGAGTATGTTGAAGATGTCGTTGATCTGGGTATCATGGACGGCAAAGCCGAAGATGAATTCGGTATGAAAGAAGATGTCGAAAGAAAAGATCTGGTTGAGTACATCTACAAGATGATGAAAGAGCCTATCGTAACCGGCAGTGTTACATATGATGATGTAGCTGATAAGGATTACAAGAGCGCACTGGTGTACATGAGCAAACATGAGATTTTCGAAGGTTTGAAATCTGACTTCTTCAAAAACAACAAGTTCAATGAGGAAGAGGGTATCACCCGCGCAGAGGCAGCAGTAATCTTCAAGAACGTTGCTAAGAATCTTCTCAAGATCGACGTGGAGAAAGATGTAGCTGAGAACCTTGACAATTTCGAAGACAACAAAGACGTAGCGAATGAGTACGTAGAAGCTGTTAAATGGTCTGTAGGTAACAAACTTCTGGTAGTTAGAGAGTCCAAGGACGGTCTGGATGAGCACAAACTTCTGCCGAATGAGGTTATCAACAAGGAAGAGGTAGCCGAGATCATCTCCAAACTGCTGGATATGGTCAAAGATGAGACCGTAGACGTAGTAAAACCGGAGATTACTCCATCGAACACCAACAAGGGTACTGGTTATGATACTGTATCTTCCGCAACAAAGAAGAACGATACTACTCCTGCAACAAAGAAAGACAACACAACTTCCAATAAGGATAACACTGGCAGCTCTGCCCCTACAGAAGCTAAACATACTCACAACTGGGTATCCAAAGAGGTAGCTGAGAAAGGTCACTACGTTACTAAGACTCTGAAAGATGCTTGGACAGAGTACATCGAGCATAAAGAAGAGGGTCATTACGAAGAAGTAGAAGTAGAACCGGCTAAGTACCATGTAGAAGAAGTAGTAAACGTGGCTGAGCAGGGTCATATCGAGACCACTTTCCATCCGGAAAAGAGCCATGAGGAAAAGGTTCTGGTGAGTCCTGAGGAGAGCCATATCGAAGAGGTTCATCATCCGGAAGAGTTCCATATGGAGACTGTTCACCATGAGGCTGAGACTCACACCGTAAATCATCCGGAAGAGTTCCATATGGTAGATCATCCGGAAGAGAGTCATATGGAGACCGTAAACCACCCGGAAGAATCTCATACTGAGATCAAACACCATGATGCTGTAACCCATACGGTAAACCATGACGAGAAGTTCCATTATGAGACCGTAAACCATCCGGAAGAATCCCACATGGAGACTGTGCATCATGAGGAAGTAGGTCACTACGTACATCATGAAGCACAGACCCATACAGAGTACATCGAGCACCCTGAGGTTTCCCATGAGGAACGCCATTATGTGTGCAATGTGTGTGGAGCTGATATGGGAAAGACTCAGGATACTATCGATGCACATATAGAATACCACGATAATCGTGGAGAGTCAATAGGTTATTCAACAAAATTTGTAAAAGTTGTAGACCAGGAAGCATGGACAGAAGAGAAAACAGTGGTCGACAAAGAGGCTTGGGATGAGTATGTAATCGATCAGGAAGCTTGGGATGAGCAGGTTAAGGTTGTCGACAAAGCAGCATGGTCTGAGCAGGTTAAAGTCGTAGACAAAGAAGCCTGGACAGAAACCGTTGTAGATGTACCAGCATGGGATGAAGAGATCAAAGTCGTAGACAAAGAAGCATGGACTGAGCAGGTTAAAGTCGTAGACAAAGCAGCATGGTCTGAAAAAGTCGTAGACAAAGCAGCTTGGACAGAAACCATCGTCGATAAAGAGGCATGGGACGAAGAGGTCAAAGTAGTCGACAAAGAAGCTTGGATTGAGAAAGTCAAAGTCATCGACAAAGAAGCCGTTTATGAGACGAAAAAAGTGATTGACCAGGCAGCTTGGGCAGAGCACAAGTGGGTAGTAGATGTACCTCAGCAGTCTGATTTCATCAAAGTTAAAGACAGCGATGCTGTAGTAGAGAAAAAGTGGGTTGTGGATAAGAAGGCTTGGACAGAAGCTATCGACCACAAAGCTGAGACAGAGCAGGTTTGGGTAGTAGATGTAAAAGCGCACACTGTAACATACTGCAGTGGCTGTGGTCAGGAACTTTAAGTAAGGTTAAAAAGTAGAAGGTGTTCGGGTCATGTGAGGTGTTGCATGACCCGCAACACCTTTTTTATTTGCATTAAAAGATTGTAATGAAATGAGTACAAACGAAAGATAATTTTTGTATGCTTATAGAGTGTACACTTAGTCAAGGAGGGTATGATGATTGACGGAAAAGTAAAGTATAGGAGACATACTCAGGAAGAATTAGAACTGCTATGAGAATCTGTTTTGACTAGGGTATCTTTTAGTAGTAAATCTGGTAATCGACTGTCTAATGTTTTGTTTGTAGTGGCTCTGATTGCTAAAGCATTTTTCGGTGTGAACCCTAGCACAGTTGGTGGTATCGTTGTATTAGTTCAGTAAGATGTATTGCATACAGTTTAAATAAATGGTATACTGTTTATAGTAAAATATTAGGAGGTAAAGTGTATGTGGTTTAAAGGATCTAATGGTCTTTATTACAACGATGAAGATATTAAAATGGTAGCATACATCGCCGATGGCGTTGATATAAAAGGCGATGACAATGTTGAGAGCTATGCTCTGACCTGCAAGGGTATTCTTAGGGAATGTGAACCCACTGTAGATGATTTGATTAAGTCTGGTCAGAGAGCTAAGGCGGTCATTTTATATCGTAGCCAGCATAGTGATGTTTCTTTCTTAGATGCCAAAAAATTCGTGGATGAACTCACAGAGAAGTTTATCAGAAACAGCAATAGAGAGCCGGACGGTAAGCCGGAGGATTGGTTGTTAAGTAGTAGCAATTAAAAAGCGGCTAGGGTATCACAGATTTTAATGTAACTGATAGTCATTTTAAAGGATAGGTGGTTTTAGTATGAGTTGTAAGAGTGCATTAGATAAGCTCAGTAGTAATCAATTAAATCATTGCTTAACTTTAGGGTCGATTATGTTAAGTTTTAAGAGTCATAGTAGTCAGGCTTTATATCAGTTCAGTAAGGGTAAATTAGTAGGTTATCTGGAATGCTTAGTAGGCATGAGTGTAATTACTCAATCGGAAAGCAGACTGTTACTGATTTACTTTTCAGGTTATAATTATGAAAACAATAAAGAGAATGTGGGGTAACCTGCATTCTCTTTTATTTTGAATTTTTCTATTAAGAGTGGTAGTTTGTTTTGTGTTTGTATGGTATACTATAGGTATAGTATCTAAATAAGCTACAGTTTGGAGGTATTTTTACATGAAGAAGATATTAGATTGGTCTGTAGGCGGTCGCAAACGTGTAAGTGCATTAGATGGTGTTGAATTCGGAGATGACCTTGTGATTATGACTGAGGATAATGCGTCATCTGTAATGCGTACGGTAGTTGCATATTCGAAACCATTGTTTTCAAAAGTTGATAGATTCATAACAGAGGTAGGTGACAGGGTTTTCATAGATTACATAAGACCTGGCTATGATTTACCAGATAGTGGTATAACAGAGTTCAAGCGTGTTAATGGATCTAGTGTAATGATTAATGTATCTAAAATCTGCATGATCGAATCATTCTGGTTAGCAGAGTTCAACTATCAGGACAGCTATGATTACGAAATCAGACCTATGGCTGTACTGATAAAGAATGACGAAGAGTATAAAGTACGTGATATGTTACAATCAGGAAATATAGACTAGTAGAAAGGATTCAGCGGAAGATAGGAACCATGGTATATCCATGGTTCTTTTTATTATGAGTATGGTAGTAGTAATTTAATAGATGTGTTACACTATATTCAAAGTTAAGGAGGTAATTATTAATGAGTTTAAATGTACAAAACAAGATGGTGCAAGTATCTGATGGGATTGAAGTATCTGATAACGGAATTATATGGCATTGATTATGTATAAGAATCTTATAAGACAACTGTCTTTTGATTAAGAGTTCAATTCAACAAATTTCAGAAAACAGTTGTTTTGGATTGTGATAGATGCTATACTCTTATTATAGTTAGTTGGTAAGTTAGTTAAGGAGGGTATCATGAAACAGTACGATAACAATTCCATTCGCCAGAGAAAGGGTGCTGACCGTATTAGAAAAGCTCCAGCTGCAATGTTAGGTTCGAATGGTCTGGATGGTGCTAAACATACGGTAATCGAGATCATCGGTAACGCTACTGATGAGAAGCTTTCAGGGTATGGTGATAAGCTGGACCTTGCTCTTTATGAGGATGGAAGTATTTCTGTTAGGGATTATGGTCGTGGAGTTCCGATGGGATGGAATGATGTAGAGAAGAAATGGAATTACTTCTTAATTTACGAGGAGCTGTTTGCTGGCGGTAAGTATGATAAGAACCAGGACATTCTTAAGAAGATCGATGAAGAGAATGGATGGGACAATTTTAAGCTGACCGATTACCCATATCTGATTTCGATTGGTTTGAATGGACTGGGAGCAGCAGCTACACAGTTCTCATCAGAGTTCTGTACTGTAATCTCTTACAGGGGTGGAAAAGCAAGTAAAATGGAATTCCAGAAAGGGTATCATGTACTTGAGGAACTCGAGGTTACAGATACCGATGAGCCGAATGGAACATTTATCCGTTGGAAACCAGATAATGAGGTATTCACAGATGTAAATATTCCTGCGAAGTGGTTGGATCGGTTATGCATGAGTTTGTCTTATGTTGCCGGATTCAATGTCACATTCAATAATAAAGGTACTATTAAGGAGTACCCGAAGAGTAACATCTTTGATGTAATGCAGGAGAGCACTGGTGATTGTGTTAGGGTACATAATTTCACGCATACTGTAGATGGAACTGGAGATATCTGTATTTGTGATGCGAGTGTAGCAATCGGACCGAAGGGCAGAGGAAACGAGTACTACCATAACATGGTAGAGGTTAGTGGAGGAAGTCATTCTACGGCTGTAAGTTATGCTGTATCAAGATTCTTCTTTGACGTAAGTCATAAGTACGGTGTGCGGATTAGAGAGTCTGATTACGCTGGTAAATTCTCTTTCATTATCTCATCATTAGCGAATAAGATGTCTCCGAGAGGTCAGACTAAGGATAGTGTAGATGATGGGTATGTAACGGAGAACTTACAGGACTGCATGTACAATGCTCTTTACCAGGAATGGGAGAAGGGTACTGATTGGTTAGTAAAAGTAATCAACAGCACTGTAGAAGATGCTCATAACCGTATCCAGATCGCTGAGATGTCTAAGAGCTTGAGAGAGGTAGAAAAGGTAACGAAATCTCTTAAGGCATCAAATAAGTTCATTTCCTGTGCAGCATATGAGAAGAAGCAGTATTCTGGTCTGGAGTTGTTTATCGTGGAAGGTGATTCAGCTGGTGGTAGAGCTATGACGGCTCGTGACAGCAAGTTCCAGTGTATCTTACAGATTAGAGGTAAATCCTTGAACCTGTATAAAGCACCTTTAGATAAGCTGATCGCTAATAAAGAAGTACAGGATTTGATTGCGGCTTTAGGCTGTGGAGTAGAACTGGGTATTGATGAGTATCAGAGCTTCGATATCAACAAGCTGAGATTTGACAAGATCATTATTCTTGCCGATGCAGATGTCGATGGTGAGCATATTAATATGATCGAGTTCGTTAAGATCTTTAAGCTGTTTCCGGAGCTTCTGTATCAGGGTAAGGTATATATTGCGGTTACTCCATTGTACTGTATCACTACTAAGGATGACCAGCAGGTATACTGCATGACTCAGTCTGAGATGGAAGCGAAGCGTGCAGAGATTGGAGAAGGTAATATTGCATCGGTAGACCGTTTCAAAGGTCATGGTGAGACTACGGCTGAGGGTCTGTGGAATACATCTATGAATCCGGAGACCAGAACTCTGAAACAGATCAACATCGAAAAGGGAGATACGGATATTTGGGACACTCTGGAGGTGTTGTTCGGTAGATCCACTGAGTCTCGTAAGAGAGCAATCCTTGGTGAGCTGATGGGTACTAGCTATGATGAGACGGTCGATGACATGGAAAGTGTATCTGAGTACATTGATAGTCTGGATCTGTCAGAGGTTGAAGTAGAAGAGATCACATATTAATATTAGGAAGATGGGTGGCTATGGGTTTAAGCTCATAGCCATTTGCTTAAGAAAAGGAGAGGTTAAAGTATGGATAAGTTTATGGGAAACATGTACAATTATTTAAATGGGTATCTGGAGAGAAATCACAGTAATATTTCAAAGTTAGACAGAGAGGATATAGCTCAGGTAGCGACACAGGGAGGGTATGATGAATACTCAGAAAACTGTGATGAGGTAAATGCTCTTGCTGTTGCAGTAGATATATGCGAAAAGTTAGTAAGCGATATAAGTGAAGTAAGTAATAAAAATATGAGTGTGTTTGCTCAATTTTTACCAGAAGATATATTAGACAACGAGGAGTTGTTGAGGACCGTAAGGTTAGAGATTTGGGAGAAACTGTTAGATTCTTCTAAAAAGCCGTTTATGTATCTGCTGTTCACTTATCTGTATTACAGAGAAGGCTTATCTTTTGCAAAGATTGGAATGCTTTGTGGTGTGTCTCCTGCAAGAGTTAGTCAGGTTACTAAGAAGTTTCTTAGAATAATTCGCATGAGTAGATTTGTACGTCAGTCTATGTATAGTTAATGTAGGTCTGGCAGTTTAGGTAATTGGCGTGAATATTATGAACGAGATGGAGGACACATCTGATCTTTGACTAAAGGTCAGATGTGTTGAAGATCTGGAAAGGGTACTAGAGCCAACTAGATAGCAGAGCAGGTATTGATTTATTTTGGCTGGAGAGCATAGTGGTATGAAAATATGGAAGAAATTGATATTGGGTTTCATAATATCCTATTGGATAGTCTTAGGTCTGTCTGTGATAGGGTGGAGCTTAGATATCATACACAATACAAGACTTGTAAGTCAGGATTCAACCAAGGTCAGGGTAGCATCAGTAAACAAAGATGAGACCCTGACTTTGGAAGATGGTACAACAGTAAAGAAAGATAAAATATCTGAGTATATTAGAGTTGAGAAAAATGCTGGTACATGGTATATACCAGAAGATAAGATGGCAGCCGAGATTACAGTAAACGATGTAGTTAGTATGTTGAGACCGTTCATAGCTGTGGGTATAATTCTTTTGTTATGGCTTTTT
>UMLG01080539.1_pt1 | contig 67479 bp, 84 predicted proteins | sample 1966511 | NCBI WGS metagenome assembly UMLG01 (sample SAMEA4836195, study PRJEB28245) | human gut metagenome | biome: gut microbiome; material: fecal sample | place: Denmark | collected 2008
TTATCAATTCCTTAATTCCAGTTTCATTTTACAATACAGGAAATCTTTAATACATAAACTTGGTAAAACAAAATATTGCTTCATTTGTTTTGAATCAATCAGTTGATTATTAATTTTAAAAATAGCATTTCCTCTAATGTAAACATAAGCTGGATTCTTTCTAATGTAAAAAGTTTCAAAGACCTCATCTTCATTTTCTAAAGAATCATCATAAAAATCATGTACAATATGTAATATTCTTTTTTTATACTTTATTAATTTCTTAGTATCATTTAATATTTTCTCAGAAAATTTTCTAAATGAAATTTCTTCATCTTGATAATACATTCCATTAAGTATTTTTATAACAGAATCTAAATCTTCTAAATCATAACTTTTTAAATAAGGAGAAAGACTTTGATCATACATGATTTTCTTTTTCATTTCATCAATAAAGTCTTTCACAAATCCTTCTACATGATATTCATCAAGCTGATGTAGATAATTCATTATTTTTTCTTTAATTGAGATTCTTTTAAGTTCCTGATATATTTTTTTAATACTGCTTTCTTCTTGATTTAAAATTATTTCTCTATTTCCTGGAATACTTTTCTTAGAAAAAGTAACTAATCCTTCTTCTTTTAATTGAAAAGATATATTTTCTAGTTCTTCAGTAATTTCATAAAAGAAGCTTTGTCCATATTCTGGAAATCTTTTATGCAATACAATAGATATTTTCCTTGGACCATCTCTTTTACCTTTATAGTAACTACTATTTTCATAACGATCAATAAACTCAGTTAAGATCAATTGACGATAATCATTCATCTCTAAATCCTTCGACAAACGATTGTTGTCCCTGTTTAATGACAAGCAATCTTGTATTAACATAAGGAATAATTGTACTTGCTCTTGATGGTGGTACAGCAATAAATGTTTGTATTTCACGTTCATTATAGAACTTAATCATTTCTTGTATTCTTTGTTCATCCATATTATTAAATGCTTCGTCAAAAATAACAACACAACCAAAATCCTCATTTTGATTTCTATTACGAATAACTTGTTCAAAACTTGCTGCCATAATGACATAGAATGGTGTTTGTGTTTCTCCACCAGATTTTTCTTTATTGACTTTAGAAAAATATGCATAATCTCCACTTGCATATTTAATTTTTATATCATAATCTAAATAATTACGATAATCTGTATATTCCATCAACATTTGTTCCGTTTCTTGATCATTTTCTACAGAAGATAATTTAATAAATAAATCATCCATAATTCTTCTTTGACTTTCACTTAATGTTTCAGATAAAAGATTATTCACCATATATTCTTTTCCTGATTGGATGATCTTATAGTATTCTTTAAAATCATCTCTTGAAGTTGGTGAAACACAGAATTCATAGGTTTCACCATTAAAATCTCTTTGTGCTAATCCTTTATTTAATTCAGCAATATCTTTTTTAGCATTTTCAATTTTTTCATTTAATCCAGAAATAAAAGATGTTTTAAATGATTCTTCACATTTTAGTTTTGCTTGTCTTGTTTTTTCTTCTTTAGAAACAATATCCATCTCCTTTAATTGATGGTATCTTTGTTTATAACTTTCAATATCTATTAAAGCATTTTCAAAACCAATATTATATGCATCATTATAGTCTTTCATTTTCATGACTATTTGATTTTCAATTTGGTTTGCCTTTCGTTGATAACCATTTCCTTGTTGTTCAATATCATTTTTCATACCATTAAAATCTTTAGAAAAACGTTTTAAATAAATAACGACTTGTTGATCAGCTGCTTGAGTAACATCAACATGCTCCATTTCAAATTGAACTATATTTTCATGTAATAATTGATATTCTTCTTGAGTTTGTTCAAGTTGTTCTTTAAATGTTTCTAGATTATTTTCAAGACTTCCTTTTTTCATAAGTGAGTCTTCTTTTTCTCTTTTTGTTTTTTCAAGTTGTTTTTTTACTGCATCACATTCTTCTTGTAAAGAAATAAGTGAATCATCTAAAATTAATTTTTCATAGCGATCATTAATTTCTTGATATTCTTTTAGTAAATTATGATATTCATCAATTAAATCTAAGCGATAGAAGATATGATCTGCTTTGGATTGATTTAATAACGCTTGACCATTTTTTAAATCTTCATAATTTGCTTTTTGTAATTTGATTTCTTGTTTTAGGTTTTCCAATTCTTGTTCAATTGTCGCTAATTGAATTTTAATAGCACCTAATCCAATGTATGGTTTATTGTAAATACGTGGATTGATTGCACGTGCTGTGTAATTTTTATAAAGCATACATGTTGGCGTAATCGCTGTAGCATAATTTCTAAGTTGTGTAACATCATCGACACATTGTACTTTAGAAAGCAACATGTTGACATACCATCTAGCATATGTATTTTTACAATCTAATTGACTTGCAAGTGTGTTTTTAACATCCACATCTTCATATCTTGACATTTTCGCAACATCAACAATTCCTACACCATATATACCTCTTTTATTTTTATATTCTTCATAAACAAGCAATGCATATTCAAAATATTCTGGTTCAATAATTAAATCAAATCTTTGACTATTAAGATATCCTTCTAATGCATTTCGCCATTTTTCATCTTTAACTTCAATATATTCACATAATGGTTTAACTTCAATGGTTTTTCCATAATGACTTGTAAGTTTTTCATTTAGTAATTGAATTAATTCTTGAATTTCTTTTCTATAATAAAGTTGATTTTCTTTAAGAGAATCATATTCTTTACAATATTCATTAAAACGATCAACTGTTTGTGTCATTTCAATTTTTAAATGTGATATTTTTTCAGTAACATCCTTTGTTCTTTTAGAAACTTCTTCTACAATATTTCTAAATGCATGTGTCAATGTTTCTGTTTGATAATCTTGATTTTGAAGAATTTGGATATAACTATTTGGTATTTTTACTTTCTTTAATAATTGTATTTCTTGTTTAATTTCTGTTATAAGAGTTTGATAACTGTTTTCTTTTTTTTCTTTTTCTTTTTTGAGTTGTTCACTTTCTTTTTGTAATTCATTTTTTAAATTATAGGTTTCGTTTTCTCTTAATGATTCATCTAAACGATGATATCTTTCTTGATAAGTTTCTTCATCTTGATTTAATTGTGTAAGTTTTTGTTGTACAAAATTTAGCTGATCATTTATTTTTTGATATTTCTTTTGACTATTATCAATAATAGCTTGTAATTGCTTTTCTTGTAATTTTTCTTTTAAACATTCTAAAACATCCATTTGAAAGTGCGTATCTAAATAAGTGTCATATTGACTTACAACACCTTCTAATGATTCACATTCTTTTTTAGATATTTTTAATTTTTCTTCAAGAACTTTATAGTGTTTGATACTGTCTCTTAAATTTTGAATATCAACAAAGTCTTCTTTTAATAAAAAGTCAACAATGAATTGATAAACATTATCAATCGCTTTAAAAGCAAGTGCTCTCGTTACTAAATCAAAATATTTACTTTTAACACCTAAAGCATTTCCAAATAAACTTTCTCCTTCTTTAATTGTATCTTTAAAAATACCTGTTTGTTGATGATCAATTAAAGCTTTTTTAAATTCTTTTCTCGTCAAAACTCTTCTTTCTTCAATAAATGCTACATCGCTGATTTTACAATCAATAATTTGAAAAAAATCTCTATTTAATCTTCCACCAGCTGGTAAATCAATAACAGTTCCAATAATTTGATATTTTTCTGTTTTTTCATCATAAAACTCTAATGCAATATAAGTTGTCACATCACCATTTCTAACAAATTCATGCCCTTCAATTCCTGTTTTACAACGAATATAAGACTCTAATGTACGATTTCCAATATCACTTGCTGCTTTATTAAATTTACATTTACCAGCAGTTAAAACATATTGAATCGCATCTAAAATTGTAGATTTCCCTGTTCCATTTTCTCCAGTAATTAGGGCATTTTTATAGATTTCAAATTCTTCATTAGAAAAAGTATGCCAATTAATCAGTTTCACTTTCGTTAATGTTTTCATCGTGATCTCCTTTTTTATATTGTTGAATACGTTGATTGATTTCATCTATTTTTTGAATTGGTAAAATATAATTGATTGTTGGATAAATAATTAAACGTGTATCATCTTCGTTTAAATCACCAATACGTTCACATATATTATATCTTGACAAGAAATGATAGATATTTTTTAAATCTGTCTTTTTTAGACGTTCGTTATAAATACCAGTTGCTTCTATTTCACTATGAAGTTCCCCAAGGGAAATATGAATAAATTCAGTATCTTGTAACTCTTGTGATTTTTGAAAATAAAGTTTTCTAAGTAACAATAAAACAATTGTTTGCATTTGATTAAGATTTAAATGATTGTAATTATTTAAATTATAGATATAGATGACACGGTCTGCTTTATATAAATGAAAATCATAATCAAGCATCATTAAAAAATCTTTAAATAGTTGTTCATTTTCACTAATAAAATAATAATCTTCGCGATCTCTTTTTCTTCCACCACAAATAAAATTAACCGCTAATAATCGATTTAAAATACGTGAAAATTCTTCTTTTCTTTTTTCAGATAATAACAAATATGCCTGTGACATATTTTTCATCAGTTCATTTTTATTCATCTTCAACTCTCCTTATTATAAATTCTCTAAATTGATAATGATCTTTCTTTATAATATTTTCTTGTGGTTCTATTTTATATCGAGCATTTTGACTATAACCATAAAGCCATGTCAAAATAAATAAAGATAAATCTTTATTTTGATCATAATAATTTGAACCCAATATTGTTTCTTGTTGATCCAAACATTGTAAAACATTTTTTTCAATGGCTGTTTTTGTATATTTTTCATTTTGTTTTAGTTTTTCAATCGCCATTAAACGTGTTTGTTCATCTAATTGTGTATCTAAAATCAAATCCGTATTTTTAACTTTTTTTATTTGTCGTGGTAAATATAAAGAATTTTGATCTAAGTATTTATTAATTGAAATCGTTGCTACTTGATCAAACACTTCTGGACATTCTTGCCCTTCTTTAATGATGTCATTGATTTTTCCACCAATATCTTCTTTTACATTCATTAAAAACATAATACGATTTGTTGCTGAAGCAACAAACTTTTCATTTTTACGATTGATTTCATTAATTAAATCTAAAATACTTTCAAAGGCATCAATAATATAAGATGTTTGTTTATAAAACAAATCCATTGCCTCTTGATAAGTTAAATCTTTAGAAAGCATGATATTTCCTATAATCGTTTCAGATGTTGCTTGATCATCTTGTATTCTTTGAATTTGAGAAATGATACTATTACGATATTTTAAAGGATGATCTTTAGTTGTTAGATTATAAAAAGCACGATCTACTATCTTTAATTGATAATCACTTAATAAAGAATCTAAAATTTGATTTAAATCATTTTTCATATTATCTTGAACAAGACGTTTGATATAACGCTTAATATTTGTATTCAAATTTTTTAATTTTGTCATTAAACTTTTTGTCATACTATATTGTGCATCAAGAATCTTATGTCCATTTTCAATATCAAAATTTTTAAACTGCGAATAAATACTATAAACCATACTTGAGTATTCTATGTCTCTGTCTTCTTCTAAATTCATTAAAGTTTCAATAATACTAATAGCATAATCTTCAAAACTAGCATACACATGATAGTTTTCCCCTACTTCTTCACTCAACCAACCACATTCTTTTAATCTTCGATAAACATAAAAAGCACGTTCTCTTGGCGATTGACTTTGAAGTTCTTCAAGTTCAATTAAGTGACTACTAAAATATTTTGTTAACTCATAAATCAAGTTTTCTTTTAAAGATGCAAAGGATGCATCATCCTTAATATACTCATAAAGAACACAAATACATTCACTGATAACAACACGATCAGCTGTATTAAATATATTAAAAAAGTTTCTTGGTAATGTATCAAATATATTAACCATGGTTACCTCCAATCATTAAAAACTCTTTTTTATTTATAAATAGCTTTGCAATTATAACATTTTTTAAGTTATTAAAAAAGATGCTTTCGCATCTTTATCCTTTTAATCCTCTTGATTGTCGATCCATATCTTCAATAACAATATCATAGATTTCACCAAGTGTTGAACAATATTCTAAAACCTTCCATGGTTCATTTGTATGAAAATGAATTTTAATCAATTCATCATCTCCAACAGCTAACAAGCAATCTCCCTAAAAATGTGTTGTAAAATATTCACTAATTTCATCTTCATTTAGATTTTTTCCTTCAATCAATAATTGTGTATCAGATTTAAATTCTAACATAGTTAGCTCCTTTATTTTAATAATGTATAAGCAATAGACGCCATGATTCGTGGTCCTTTATTAAGTACTTCTTCATTGAAATTAAATGATGTGTTATGAGGTGAAGCTGTAATATCTGTCAATAATTTCATATAAGTAGCTTTACCCCCATGAACTTGGACATATTCCATCATATAAGAAAAATCATCACTACCTCCTAATGGATTTAAATTTTCTGGAGGTAATTTTAAATCGGGCATTTCTTTAACACAAATATTTCGTATTTGATTCATAAAATCTTCATCACAATTTAAAGCAAATGCTTTCCCCATTTGTTTAATTTCAACAACAGTATCATGCATCAAAGCACAGGCGTTAATAATATCTCTTGCATAAATTTCCATATAACGATTTAATTCTGTCGTTACACCACGTACTTCTATTTCAAGTTTTGCTGTATCAGGAACAACATTTCTACCTGTTCCTGCATGAACCGTTCCTACATTGACACGTGTTTGTCCATCACTGTTTCGAGGAATCGAATGCAAATTAATAATACAGTTAGCTGCTGAAAGCAATGCATTCTTACCGAATTGTGGAGATTCTGCCGCATGTGTTGAAACTCCATGATAAATGACATCTAATTTCGTTGTTGCAAATGATTCATTCATTCCAAAATAAAGATCGTAATCTTTAACACGAGGCATAATATGCGCTGCAAAAATATAATCGACATCATCTAAAAAACCACTTTCACAAATGGATTTTGCTCCTCTTACACCTTCTTCAGCCGGTTGAAAAATAATTTTCAAAGTTCCATGTAAGTGTTCTTTAAGCTCCATCAATATTTTAGCAGTTGTTAAACCAATAGATGCATGACCATCATGTCCACAAGCATGCATCGCTCCTAAATGACAAGAAGAAAAACCTTCTTGTTTTGGGTAATGCCCATCTGTTGAATCTTCAACAAGCCCTAAAGCATCAATATCAAAACGAATAGCTACAACAGGCCCTACACCGTTTTTTAAGATACCTGCAACAGCTGTCATTCCATTTTTAACTTGTTCTAAATATTTAGGATTTGCCCCTTCTTTTTTAGCACGTAAATAATTAATATTAAAAATCGCTTCTGGCGGTAATCCCATACGCGCATCTTTATCCATAATTTCTTTTCCTACTAAAACCTCATAACCTAAGTTTTCTAAAGTAGTTGCAATTTGACATGCTGTACGTATTTCTAACCAGCCTCTTTCAGCAAAGTGGTGAAAATCTCGGCGCTGATTGATTGTTTCTTGATGGTATTTTTGTGCAAGTTGTTTGATTGCCTCATACATTTTTATCACTTCCTTGTTGATTTTATTATATCTCAAAATAAAAAATGATGATAGCTTTTTACACTATCATCAATAAGTAATACGATGTTTTCCATTTCTTTTTGAAATATACATTCTTTGATCACATTTATTTAATAAATCTTGTATTGTTTCTTCATCACGAATACCAGCAACGCCAATACTTAATCTTACGATATCATGATAAGCACCAGCATGTAAAATAACATGATCAAAGGCATCTTTAATATCTCTGGCAATTGAAACTGCCCCATCTTTTTGATAAGCTGGTAGAATAACTAAAAATTCGTCTCCGCCATAACGACATGGCTCCATAGTTGGATATTTTTGATGTTTAATATTATTTAAAACAGTTCCAACATGTTTAATAACTTCATCTCCAATATGATGTCCATAATTATCATTAACACTTTTAAAGTTATCTAAATCTAATAACAAAATAGAAAATGGTGTATTATTTTCTAAATATTCTTTATGCAATGTATCTAATTCTGCATGAATAAAACGTCGATTATAAAGTTGTGTTAAAGCATCAGTAGCGTTTTCTTGTGAAAGTTCAACATTAAGCTTTGTTAAAATTTTGGCTTTTTCTTGATTTTCTCTAAGTGCCTTTACATCACTTGTCATATCTTCTGTAATAACAAAAACACCGATTGTTTCTCCTTGGCTATCATATAACGGATATTTTCTTGTATGTGCAATAATCGTATAGCCATCATGATTTTTTCCTTCAGTTTCTACAACATTAATTGCTTGTCCTGTTTCCATGACACGTTGTTCATCTTCAAAAGCTTGTTTAGCGTGTTCTTGTGAATCCGGAAACAAATCAAAATCAGTTTTACCAATAACTGCTTCCTTATTATTTTTAAATTGTGGATGTTTTTGATAAAACTGATCATTAACATATAAGATTTCACTTTTTCTATTTTTAAACAAAATAACTGATGATCCATCAGCATGAACAATTGACTCAATGAGTTTTAATGGATTCACCTTTAATTTTGTAAATAATTCATCAAATTCCATTTTCCATCACCATTACTATTTTATCTTTGAAATAGCAAAATGTAAAGCCTTTCATCATGTAATGTTTGTTAAAAATTTTTGATTTGGGCAGTATATATAGATTTATTTCCATTAACTAAATAAGCAAAAATACATATAATAAGAAATGCTATCATTTGATGCCCACCAAAGACTTCTAATCCAATCATCATTGGTGCAATTAAAGTATTTGTTGCTGAAGCAAAAACTCCCGTATATCCTAAAGCTACACATAATTCAATAGGCAAATGAAAAATTGGGGCAAGTATAAATCCTAGAGTTGCTCCTATTGAAAATAAGGGTGTTACTTCTCCACCTTGAAATCCAATTGCAAGAGTTACAACAGTAAAAATAAGTTTTAAAAACCAATCATAATAAGTCACATTTCCATAAAATGATAAATCAATTAAATTTGTGCCTAAGCCACTGTATCTTCCTTTAAAAATCATTAGCCCTATCACCAATAAAATAGAAATATAACCTATTCTTTTATAGGGATTTTCTATTTTATTTTTAAAAAATGTTTTTAAAGCACTCAACGACGTTGAAAATATTCTTCCAACAATTCCCAAAATAATTCCTACTAGAATCATTAACATCATATTTTTTAAATCATTCATATTAATACTTTGTTGAATATTTACACTAAACTTTTCCAATCCTAAAAAATGTGACGTATAAGAAGCAGTAAAAGATGCTATAATCCCTGGAAGTAAAGCTTCATACTCTATTTTACCTATAACCATAACTTCCATAGCAAAAAACAAAGCAGTAAGTGGTGTTTGAAATAATCCAGCAAATCCAGCTGCCATTCCGGTAATCAACAAAACTTTTCCATTCTTAGGAAAATGAAAATATTTTGTAAAATAATGAGAGAGCGTCGCTCCAATTTGTACAGCCACTCCTTCTCTACCTGCACTTCCTCCAAATAAATGAGTTAACCATGTTCCAATCATAACTAAAGGAATAAGTGCTAAAGGAATCCTTTTTCTTTTTTGTTGACCTGTTTCAAAGACAAGTGTCATTCCTTTTAAACTCAGTTCATTAAAGTGATAGTAAAGCCAAGTAATCACTATTCCTGCAATTGGTAAAAAAGGAATTAAATACCAAAAATATTTATTTCGTATCTCACCTATTAAAATAAGTCCTTTACCAAAAACAGTATCAATACCTCCTACAACGATTCCCATAACACCTGCAAATATCATATACTTTAATAATTCTTTTTTATTTTCCATGTTTCCTCCTACAAAAAAAAGCTAATCACCCTGTGTATTACACAGAAGTCATTAGCCAAATAGCGATTTCGATATAAATCGAGGGAGAACCTCATTCCCATGGATTAAACTTATCATATTTTTTAAGATAAAACAATAATTATAATAAATTTTTATCTCTTAAAATATGTCCATTTGTGTAATCAATATCATCAACATGATTGATCATTCCTTGATGATATCTCTTTTGATTAATATTATGATAACTTACAATATTAAAATGAACTTCTTGATCTACTGCAACAACGATTAAGTTTTGTCTTTTTTGATGCTCATTCTTTTCTTGTGCTTTAAAGACATAAATATATTTAAAACATTGTTTGAGTATTTTTACAACATTCTTTATATTTTGACTATATTTACCACTTAATGAACCAATAATATTTGTTATATAAATTCCTTGTGGGTTTAAAGATTCTTTTATTCTTTTGATTGCTTCCAATGAATGAAGTTCTAATACTAAATTTTCACCAATAAAGACATCACTTAAAATAGCATCATATTTCCTTTTGTTCCTATTTATATAATCTCTTCCATTTTCAAAATAACAATGAAATCTATTTTTATTCTTATCAAATTTATTAATAGTTTCTTCTAAATAGAAATATTTATTAGAAATATCATAAAGAACTTTGTTAATTTCAACAACATCTATATTTCCTTGATGATGTGCTAAAAAATATTTAGGGTAATGAAAAGCACCACCACCAATTAATAAAATATCATTAATTTGTCTATCTTCTAAATAATTTTCATCAAACATTAAATCAAATAAATACATATATTCAAAAAGTAATTCATTTTGTAATTCTTCTTCTATATAAGTTGCTGATTCCATACCACCATCTATATCAAGAACTCTTACTCGATGCTTATCATGTCGACCATAGCTAATGGTAATATGTCCATAAGGGCTTTCTATTTCAATCTTATCGTTATACAATTCTTATTACCCTACCTTTAAAATTTAAACGGATCCCAATTTGGTTTTCCACTATCATAGTAATCACATGATTCTTGCCAAGATTTCATTTCATCTTTAATAGTATCGCATAAACATTCATAGTCATCTTTTTTAAATTTATCATGATACATCATTGATTTATAAAACTTTTTAAAACGAGCTGCTGTTTCTTTTATAGAATTTGGTGAAGACCACATACATTTTCTAATAAAGAAATCTCTAAAGAACAAATCAACTTCATTATTAACTTCTTCATAATTTGCATTATTACGATTTAATAAATATTCATTGATAAAGAAATCAACATTTTGTATATGTTTCTTAATTGTTTTATCAGATAGATTTGAAAGATCTTCTTTAAAAATATTTAATAATTCTTCATGTTGTTTTTCAATTTTTTCTTTGTCAAACGGTTCTTTAAAATACATAGACATATCTCCTTTGTTTTTAAATTATTATAATCAACTTTCTTTTATCTAATTTTATCATATTTAATAATTGTTCTATACTAATTCTAAAAATAATTTAAAAACAGGAATATTACAACACAATTGTTGTTCATCCTGTTTTATTATTTATTAATATCTAATACTGCATAACATGCATCTCTAAACGCACCAAAGCAACATTTGCTTTTTTACAATCACCAATAATATGAGTTGATATGTCAAGTTTTTCATAATCACTTGTGTCATTTAACTTAAAACAACTGCCATAATAACACCATCTTATAAATATTCTTTTTCACTTGCAATAACAACTTTTTTAGGATGTGAAGTCATAAAGAGACTATCTGTTGCTTCTTCTAATAATCCTGGATTTCTTATTCACGTAATATGTTTGATACTTGGATCATACAAAGAATTACTACAATAACGAATTTGATTCACTTGACCATTTTTAGCTTTATTACAAAAATTTGCATCGGCAAGTTGCGCACGCGCCATTACAATTAAATCTGCTTTATCATCTTCTAATATCTTTTCAGCAACTTCAGGAGTATTGATACGTCCACAAGGCATTGTAAACATTCCTGTTTCTTTACGAATACGTTCACCATCTTCTACATTGAATCCATTTTTAATATCTACAGGGGCTACTTCATAAAGAGTTACAGCTGTTATAATATTTCCACGTGATATTTTTAAAACATTGACACCATATTCTTTGGCATCTTTACAAAAGTCAATCACTTCTTTAAGAATTAATCCACTTTCAAGCATATCATCACGACAATCTATTTTCAAAAATAGAGGCATGTCTTCTGGTATATTTTGACGAATAGCTTTAATACATTAAAGTGGAAATTTCTATTGATTTTCAAAACTCCCACCCCATTCATTACTTCGATGATTGATTCCACTAGAAAACATTGAGTGTGGTAAATAATTATGAGCGCAATGAAATTCTAAAAAATCAAATCCAGCTTCAACTGAACATTTAGCTACCTCACCAAACTTATTAATGACATCTAATAATCTTTCAAAAGTAATTTCTTGCACAGTATATTCTGCATTTAATGGTATATCATTTGGAACTAGAATTTTTGATTTTTAATCTAAAGCAACAGCTAAACCTCCTTGCCAAAGTTGAATACATGTTTTATCACCAGCATCATGTACTACATCATTTAATTTTTTTAAGCCATTAATATACTTATCTTCAGCTATAAATAAAAATCCAAAATGTGCACTTGCTTTGTCAACAGCAGTAACCTCAACCGTATTTAAACCATTGCCACCCTTAGCACGTGCTACATGATAAGCAATCAACTTATCTATAACACTTTTTCTGCCTTCACTTTCCACACTTTCATGCGTACCTATCGCAGACATCATAATACGATTTTTTAATTTCATGTCACGAATCTATATCGGTTCAAATAATTTATCAAATATTTCTTTTTCCTCCTTAGCATTTGCTTTTTTTCTCTTAATCATAGCATTATGCAAAAGTGCTATCAAACAAAATATAGAGAAATTAATTTTTAAATTCATTTTCTTTATGTTAAAATTTATAAAGAAATAATATTAAATATTTGGAGAAATAAAATGAACAGCTATATCAAACAATGGTTAGAAATTATAGAAAATATGAATAATGATAATACATATAAACTTGCATGGGGAAGAGCTATTATTGAACTATGTTTTGAAACAAATCAATTAGATAAACAAGTAACTTTTACATTTCAACATATTGCAAAAAAGATGATTAAATATTATTGGAATCAAACCTATTTCTTTCATCTTGATCAAAGTCCAAACAAAAAGAAAATTCCCATTTTAGTTCAAAATGTCAATCTTCTAATTGATCTATATGAATCTATTCAACGTACTCATGTTCCTGTTTGGTTTGATAAAGCTGAGACTATTTTAAAACATGAAAAACAATATCGTAAAATTATCAACGACAGTGCTAAAACATTAAAAAATGATGTTTCTTGGAGATTTAAATTAGCAAATAAAAAAGAATATGATCTTTATTATTTAGATAAAAATTGCATGTTTATTTCTTTTACTAAACAACAAGTACTATCGCTTAAAGAATATAGTTTTGTTTTATCTCAACTTATTAATTTTAAATGGGCTCAACTTCTTGAAAAATTTAATCATTCTCCAAGAATTGCTTCTAAAGTAAAAGGCATTTCTGATAATACTATTAAAAGAAGCAGTTTAACAAAATATAAAAATATTCTTTTAAAAAGCAATAACTATCAAGCAATTGATTTTTATACTGGAAAAGTATTACAAGAAAATGATATTTCTGTTGATCATGTCATTCCGTGGTCTTTCATGTACAGTGATGATATTTGGAACTTAGTTTTAACAAGCAAATCAAATAATTCATCAAAATCAAATATCATTCCTTCTCAAGGTGTAATAGAGAGTTTAAAAGAAAGGAATGTTCGACTAGTTAAATTAATTGATGATAGCAAGTATAAAGATGAATTACTTTTAGCTGTAGAAAATGATTATGTTGATAAGTTTTATTTAGCTATGAAAATCTAACCCATAGATTTGTTTTCATTTTTGAATATTGCTATTTTTAAAAATAACCTATAAAAATATAATATATTATTGATTTCAAAGTGCTTTTTAAAATTACTTTCAGTCTGCAAAGAATATAGAAAATACCCTTCCTATCATTAAATAAAAAAACTAAAACAATTATTAAAAATATATTTTTAAAGTTATTCATATTACTCAAGAAAAATAATATATACTTTGATTATCCAATTTTCTTATTTATAAATTTTCTCCTATAAAAAAACAATCACTCTATGTTTACACAAAAGTCATTAGCTATTAAAAATCGTGGTAGAATGTCATTTTCATAAATAAAATATCATAGTTATATTCAAAAAATAATTTTTATATGTACTATATCATAACTCTATCTTTTAAATATTTCTATACAAGAATCAAATTGTCCTTTGTGGTATGGCATATTTAAGTTTTGCAATGTGTGTCTTACAATTAGTTCTCTGTACTTTTTATCAGTTTTAAATAAATTACTTACACTTGTAATACTTCCTGTACTTAATTGTCTGTTATAGATTTCTTCTAAACAATAAATAATTTGTACAATTAAAGCCGTGATTTTTTCTTCAAAATCATCCTTTCTATAATTATTAATAAACTTGCCATAGATAAAATCTTGTGTCGTTACAATTTCAGGATCTGATATTATATCATTTAAATCTATATCACCATTTTCTAAAAAATATGAAATTCCAAACAAAGAAATAAAAATATATTTTGCATTTTTTAGTATTATTTTTTGCTCATTATTTAGTTTGGTAGGATATTTTGCTGTATCATTCTTTAGTTTTTCTTCAACATAAATATACTCTTGATTTAATTTTATTAAATCAGTAATGAACTTTTTCTTATTTATATCTTTTTCATAATTTTGTTTATATAATTTAAAATAACTGTTTTATTCGTTCCTCCTCCACGCAAATACGATTCTCTTATTTCAAACCCGGTTAAATCTGGGCAATATTTAATCATTTGTTCTCTCCTCTTTCTTTTTGATGTGGTGTCTTTCTTCATACCATTCAATATCTTCTTCAACACGTTTTAATAAATTCTTTTCTCTTACTAGATCCTTTTCACTTGCTCCTGGTCTAGTGATATAGTATTGCAAAGCATGTTTTACTGTTTGCATTCTTCTATACTGATTACCCATTTTTATCTCCTATATTTGGAATAGTAATTGGATAAAATCTTCCTTCTTGAAAAAATGTATTAGATAAATCCTTGGATTTTATGCATTCAAGAAATATCCATTCATTAGATTCTATTTCTTTAATTCTTACAATTTCTTCATAAGGAGCATCATATATCCACATTCCTTCTTTTAAATCTTCAAATTTGAGTGGTTGAGGATGCTTGACCTCATTCATTGCATCCTCATAACCTTTATCATATTGTACTCTATCATAAATTAGAGCTTTTAGAAGTTCTTCTTTATCAACGTTTATACCGACTTTTTGTATAGCTTTAAATATTGAATTTTCAAAATCCTCATCCATCTTTTGAAATACTTCTTCCATTACTATTTCTATTGGTGGCTTATACATTCTTCATACCTCCCTATCAGTTCATCAATAGTTTCATCATCTTCAGCATTTTGAAAGTAACCTCTCATTCTCATGCCGACCAATGTACTAATTTCATCAAAGTCATCTCCACCACATCCATCATCAGAGAATTCTTTTAATTGATCCAATTCAAATTTAGTCATCATTCATCAACCACTCTTTCATTAATTTAACTCTTTCTTCTTGGTCGCAATGTCCGCACTTTTTATTACAAATATTATTTTTTATCACGAAGAAATTGCAACCACGTACTTCCTCATCATAAATTCTACACACTTTATCAAGCGCTTTTTCTAGCTTTTCAATCTCTTGCTTATCTTCTAAAAGATAGCCACAAGTAGTATCGATATCTTCATGCCTGATGTGTTTGATTGCATTATCATTAGACATTGTTTTCATATGTTGGAACATAGATATTAATTGATTTCTAGTTTTACTCATCTTCAACTCTCCAATCAATCGCTTGTCCGCATAAATGACAATATTTTTGTCTTTTTACTAATGGCGATTTACAAGAAGGACATGTTAATATTGTTCTTGTAATAGTTGTACCATTTACTGTAGATATACTATTTTCAAACGCTAATAAAGGTCCTTTAGGTATAGTCTCTTCAATTGAATCCATTATTACTTTACTTAATTGTTTCGTATCAAGTATAGGTTCTTGAGCGTTCATAACATTTGCGTTGCATGATTGACATTCTTTACATAGATCATCCGTTCTTAAATCCATCAAACCATAACAAAATTTTATATTATCATTTGGACCATATTCGTGAGTTGATATCCTTGCTTTGTAACAATCTTTATCTAGGGGATTTCCCCTTAATTGAGCTCTTGATTTATTCATCTAACCACCCCAATTCTTTAACTTGTTGGTTGATTGCTTTTAGTAAAGAAACATCAACACCTTTACATATACTTGTGTGTCTATATCCTACATATACTTTCTTTTGACTCCCGTTAAAAGTTATTACTTCTTGTATATTAGTATCTGGAATTAATTGTGTGTAAACGAGCATAGTTTTGCTCTTATAATTTACATGATAACCTAACTTATAAAACATTTCTTGTGCTGTCATTTAAACCACCCTTTCTCCTCACAATAGAGATAAATAGCTTTTAATAATTTGGCGCTGACATATGCTTCGCAAGCATCATTGCATATACTAACTCCCTTGCTGTCTTTATAAAATTTAAACATGTCTTCCCCTGAGACAAAAGCAACCACATTCTTACTCTCATAAAATTTAGAGAAACCATTTTGTTCCAATAACTTTTCAGCTTCCATATCAATACCCGTTTTTAAGCCTTTCATAATTGATCTTGTTTTTATTAAGATACTCTTGATAGATTTCATCAAATTTGAAACCTAATCTTTCAGTTAAATCTAAAAGATATTGTAATTTGTCATTTTCAATTGATACATTATTAATAAAGTCATTTAAATCACCTCGTACTCCATTCCCAAATCGACTTATATAATACCTGTAATAGCATAACAAATCTTCAATTTTTAAATGTTCGTTATCTAACATTTCCCATGTCATAACAAAATGGTAAACATCTACTAATTCTTCAAGAACTCTTTGACGATTAACTGGAGCTTGTGATTTTTTTCACCAGCACCAGTCTCCCTTAAGCTCATGTGTTAGTTCACCTAATTCATCAATAATTGCTAATTCAAGTTTTTCTTCGGTCATTACTTCTTCACCGAATTCATTTAAAATGTTTTCATTCAATGTTCTTTGCATTTGAAACATTTCTTTTAATTGTTCCTTGATTTTCATAATTCCTTAACCTTTCTTAACGTATTCTTTCATATATTTTTGTTTTTCATAATTACTAGCATACTAGGAAAAGTTGCACTATTTTTAGCAACTCCTCCTAATTCAAACTTTATTCTTCCTTTTAAAAACCTAACTTCATGTTTCTTGTAAATATATTTGTGAAACCATTTTGTATCAGTTCTTGCAGGAATTAATAACACAACTGTTGTATTTGGTTTTTGCGCTTCAAGATAGCATTTTTCAACCCACAAACCTGCATTGTTTCGTCCGTAAGGTGGGTTACAGAACACTGTCTCCCCCCCAATCTTTTGAAAACCCATTTTCTACAATTGTAAAATGTTTTTGACATTTAGCATTTTCATGAGTTGAGCAAGGATCTAATGTAAAGTGAAATTCTCTATCAAGTTCATTAAATAACGCTTGAGGTGTTTCCCAGTAATCTTTTTCACTTGTAAAAAGTGCTTGATTAATCATTCTGCATCAACTCCAAAAATATATTTCTTGATGTTATCTTCTCCTGCTTCTTCAATGGCTTGATCTAATAATTCTTTAGTGTCAAAATAGATAGTTCCTTGATTTTGGGCACTTCCACACCAATTAATTTCAATTGAAGGTGATGGGTAATAATCACAATACACATAATAATTATCTTTGCTTTTAAAACCTCTTTTACCATACTTCAATAAAATGCCTTCAACCTTACGTCTTTCGACTTCAAATTTAGCTTCTTCATGAGTTAGGAAACAATTGCCGATACTTCTTCTACCACTGTCAAGTGTACAATCATCCCATTTGTTTCCCCAAACGTTCCCATTAGGCGAAATATAATAATATCTATCACCATATTTTAAATCCCATACTGTTTTAGGCTTAGGTGGAGTGAGAAACTTTTTTAGTTTCTCCTCGTCCACTTCATAACCTTTGTATTTTTCAGCGATTTCTTCTACTTTAATCATAATTTGCACCTCCTATTTTTTTCTTACATGTAGTATTTCTATTCTTAAATTTTTTGGAATTTTAACTGAATGTGGTGGATAATCATAAGAGTCTCCCCTATCTAATTCTTCATATCCTTTAGAAATCCCATCTTTGATGAACGTTTTAAACAAACACCCTGCAACATAGTTGTGTTTTGCAAAATATCTAAATTGTTCAAATTCATCTATTGAAACACTTATAAAATCTTTGACTATTTCAAAATTGCCTTCTACAATCCCTCTGTTTTTTCTATATGCACAAGAGTCGTCATAAACATTAAAATAAGTTCTCTTATAGCTATCTAAATCAGCTCGTACATTTCTTAACAATTTGTATAAGTACAAGCAAACGACAATTAAAACTAAAATTATTATTGTTAAAATATAGTACATTTTATTTTCCTCATTTAAACCCAATTTTTGTATGATCCATATTCCCAAGGACAGCCTTAACGCTGTTTGGTAATGCCTGCATTTCTTCTTCATGTCTAGCTCTTGCACGATAACTTCTTTGAAAATTACTTGCTACAACCGAGTTAAGCTCGTCAATGTTCATCATGCACCATTCTTTTAAAACAGAAGGACTTCCTACAATTTTTTGAACAGTAGGAGGAAGCTTTTTAAACTCCTCCTCCGCATGATAACCACTATTTTCAAGTGCCTTATAAACCAAGTTCCATGCTTCTTGTTCTGTTAAGGAGTTGTTAACTGTTGAAATCTTATGGATCATGGCTTTTACTTGACCGATATTAGGAGCAAATTCTCTTGTATCAGAATAAATAATTGACTTGACAGCAGTAGCAACTAGCCCTACTGGTTCATCTTTGAAAGCTTCTGCCCAAAGGTTTAAGAAGTCCTGCGATTGTTTAATATCCCAATTTCTAAAACTTTGAGGATAGTTTGTTTTTAAAATGCTTAATATTTGTCTTGTTTCTTCTAATTTCATTTGAACACTCCTTTTAGAAAGCAAAATCATTAGGATACATAGATTGTTGAGACTGTTTTGATGTTGATGTTTTTTGTTCTTTCAAAGCATAGAATGTCAACCAGTTGTGCATAACGCTTTGTTCGATAATCGCAATCATGGTTGGTTTATCGTTTGAAAGCTCAAATAGGTGTTTGATGTTTAAATCCAATGCATGAGCAGTAAGAGGTTTCTTAACGGTCTTACGCATTTCAATAAACTCACCCAAAGCATTCACGATATCTTCATCCTCAATCTTGCTTAAAATATCCTCAAATTCTTTCTTTTTACTTTCTTTCTTATATTTATTAGTATTTAATTTATCTTTAATTGATTTATTAGTATTTAATTGTGGTCGATTGTTCAGATGTTGATTTTCAGCATGTGGGTAACTAGCATCTAGTTCTTCAGCAGAAGGGCCATAGGGCACCTCGAAAATGCGGTATTCCCAATCAATAAACGATCCCTTATCATTTCTTATAGGTGTTCTGATTAAATACCTATTTTCTTCTAGTTCCTTCAATGCTGAACATACAGAGGTTTTTCCGTCTTTCACAATTGAAGTAAGTCCCATTGTTGAAAAGTTCCAGTTTTCAGGCAATGAGAACATCAAACATAACAATCCTTTAGCCTTCAAAGACAAATCTGTATTCTTCAAAAGGTGGTTGTTGATAACTGTATATCCTTTTGCTGAACCTTCTTTTTTAATTGCCATTTTCTTTCACTTCCTATTCTTTCATCATTTCTTTAATGGTTTTTTTCATTTTACTTGCTATAGCTTGTTTAGAAACCTTCATAGAACTCATTTTTGAGACCGTAGAGAGCGAATTGCCATATTTGTAAACACTTAATACTAAACTCAATTTCTCACTCGTGAGAGCCTTTAAATTAGCTTCTATGTTATAGTACGCATCTAGCGACTCGTAAGCTTTCTTACAAGCTTCTGCTTTTTGTTCAAATTCTATTTTCTTTTTAACGTTGTGAGATATAGAAGTTCCTGCATATGAAACAGAACATCCATTAGAAGCTGTTACTCTATCGTAGCGCATACCCATGACACTCGACTCATTGTGAGCCTTTACGTAGTAATCATCTGCTTTTTCGTTAAAATAGTTTGTTTTCTCTTTAAGATAGAAATACATCCTTAAAGCCCCTTCAAACATTTCTACGTCTTTGTTGTTCATTTCTTAACACGCTCCATTCTTAACGTTCTCTCTAATTTTTTAACCTTACTTTGATAGTTCTGCGCCATTTCTCTATATCGCAACATATTTTTTTTAGCTATTTCAACTTGATTTCTTGACTGATTTGTTTCTTCTTTTAACTCGCATACTCTTTTGTTGAGTTTTTCAACAGAATATTTAAGTACATCATTTTCTTTTTCTAGAAGATCATATTCTTCTTGAAGAGATTTATAATTGTTTTGAAGTGGATAATAATTTTGATTTGCCCAAATTTCTATTTTTTGTTTAACTAAATCTTTGAATTCACTCATAACGGTATATTCTTCAACCCCTGCTCAAAAATTGAATGACGTTGAAAACCAAATTCTTGATATTTGTTTCCTTCGACTGTGTAATAGACATCAGCATCAACCTCACTAGAAAAGTAATCATCTTTAATTCTTGAAATTGTGACAATCTTTCCGTAATGTTTTGCTAACGGTTCATCAACAAGGTATCTTTGACCGACCTTATACTCTCTATCGACATATTTTATATGCATATTTAAAATTTTCCTTTTTCGATATACATATCGTGATAAGTACATGCAACAGCCATTGCTTGCCAAATGTCTTTTTTAAAACCATAGAAGAAGCCTTTGTCTTTCTTTGTTCCTTTTCCTTTGTTAGGAGTATCAGGAGCAAATCTATCAACTAAAGCTTGTACAATGTTTGAGTCTTTAGCTTTCATTGTATGACATAGGCACATCTTCTCGTCTTTTCGATAAATGAAGGTAGGATTTACATTGCTATATCTCCTAATAGCTTCGTAAAATCTACCTATCCAAACGCAGGTATCAAATACTGTTTTACCTACTGACATCCCATAACTAGCGACCATTTCTATTGCTACATCACACTTGATGCCTTTAATAAGAAATATCTCTGTTATTTTGTTCATAAGCATTTCATTTGTACATTTATCGAATTCCATTGGCTTTAAATCATCACCCAAAAGGACATAGGCTGAAAATTCATTACCCGGATCTATTGCAAAAATCACTTCTAAAACGGCTCTTCATCTTCTTGGGCAAATGGATTTTCATTATCTAAATCAGTTTCTAACTCTTCTTGAAAACTTTCTTCTACTTTGTAATCAGCGATAGGACAATTTTCATTTTCAACATTTTCATCTTCTGCAGGAACTTCTTGCTCTTGTTTTGGTTCTTCTTCCACTTCATCAGATACCGCATCAACAATTGTCTTGAAAATGCCTTCTTGAACTTGAAGCTCAACTTCATGGCCCGACGTATTGAAAGCCAATGACACATGGATGTTTAAATCATCCTCAACGACGTTACTATCTGCGATTAAATAATCTTCATTTTGAAATACTTCTACATCTTCAAATCTTCTAAAGTATTTCATATCATCATCACATAGCATTTTATGTGTAAGACTAGTCATTTTAGCAAGTTGACAAGTGTCGTCTTTGTCAATGCAATATCTGAATTTTGCATTGTTCAAAATATCATTGATTTTAGCCATATAATTAATCATTTGCTCAATGACAAGTGCATCATTTTCTCTTAATTCAAAATCCCCATTAGGTAATTGCGAAAGAGTGTATGATGCATACTCGTTGAAGTTATATTCCATAGCGATACGTTTCTCACTCTTTTGATAGAATTTCCCACTTCTATAAGGTGTATAGAAATATAAAAATCCGTAATTTCCGATAATATATTTTTGTTTTGCCGACTTTTGAATGTCGAAAACAGTTTTTAAAAACTTATACAAATGTTTTTCTTCTTTAACAATCTTCATAACTTTTCTCCTTTTTTAGAATGGAATATCCCCCATTTGCACTAAAGTTGGTTCTTCTTCCTCAACTTCTTGCGGTTTTTTCGAATTTCCATGATCTACAAAATAAATCTTTTCTATGTTCAAGAAAGAAGGAAATCTTCTTATCCCTTGGCTATCGTCGTAGGGAGTTCCATTTTGGAAAGCTCCCTTAACGATAATCATTTGTCCCTTTTGACAATACCTATCAACTACTTCGGCATTTTTTCCAAAAGCTGAACAATTGATATAATCAGCTTTTAGATTTCCGTTTCTGTCTTTATAGTCTCTTTGAACAGCTAACCTAAATTTAGAAACTTTTGCCTTTTCGTTCATTTTGTATGTCGGGTCACTTGCTATTCTCCCTTGAAAGATACAAGCGTTAAGCATTAGAATGGTTCCTCTTCTTGAATTTGTTCTTGTGGAACTTCAATAGCATCTTCTTGTGGAGTGAAAGCATCTGCAACACTTGGGTTATCAACATAGTTCTTTGACCCGTCATCATTAATAACTGCCATGTCGCTTTCAAATGCCATTTGCATTTCAGTAGACATATAACCCCATTTAGAAATCAGTTGACGAAGCATTGTCTTTTTAGCCATGGCATCAAAATCTTTTTGCCAGTAACTGCTTGGTGAGTTAAAAGCTTTCGAGAATTTTTTTGCATGGTTTAACATTCTTTCTTTAGACCAGTACATTTTTTTAGTAAGTCCATAATTTAACTCAAACATTGCATAATATCCTACCGTTTCAGCGTTTTCTCTTTGCAATGGGTCAGTAATAGCTTCAAATTCAATTTCTTCATTGAAAGGATCATATTTAACTAGTTCACCTGATTTAACCTCTGCAACATTTAATTTTTTATACATTCCAGTATTGTGTGCTAATTGAATGTACCCGTGATACCCAATTTGAAATTGAGCTTTATTTCCGTAAGGGACTAAGTAATATTGTCCAAATTGTGGTGAAGGAATTAAACCGATACTTTCACCTTGTAATGCACCACTTAAAATTGAGTTGAAATCACATTTAGCAAGTGCAGGGTTTGTACTAACCGCACTTACGATTGAAGAAATAAATCTTTCTCCTTTTTCTCCACCTACAAGTTTATTTACTTTTGCTGTAACTACTGGACTTGTCATAAAACTACTGAATGTTGTAGGAACATTCTTTTTTTGTGTTCCTCTTGTAAGTTGACTTCCTACTGCCATTATTTGTTACCTCCAATTTTTGATAGTCTTTTCTTGATTTGTTTAGCTTGATAACCTTCTAAAGTTTCATTTGCTTTGATATAAGGCTTTTGAGCATCTACCCAAACATCATTTTCAGGATCATATCTTTTACCATGATGTTGTTGTTTGATTTCTTTAATTGCCTTAATGGCATTTCTTCTTTTGACACCTCTCATGAATTTACCCATTGACTTTACCTCCACTTAATTTTTCATATTCCAAATCACCATACACCGCTAATTGTTTAAGAAAACTTGATACTGTTTTGATAGTTCCAAAATCTCCTGCAATTCTAAATGTGTATTCGTATTTATCTCCTTCGTGACCTTTAGGAGTTGCTTCTACTGTTTGAACGAGTTGAGGAAATTTAGGCTCATATATTTCTTGAACCGCTTCTTTATCTTGTTCAGATACTTCTGTATTAGAAATAACGCTTTGTGGAGCGACATTTTGAGATTGTTCGACAAATTGTTGCTCTTTTGCTTTTTGTTCCTCTAAAGCTTTATTTTTAGCTCTTTCGATATTAAGCTGAATATTTTGAATATCTCTAGTTACTGCGTTCATAACATCTGCAATATCGCTTCCATTATCTAAAAATCTAATGTATGTTGCAGAGTCTAAAGTTTCAATTCCTGCTGACTTGCATTGAACTTCAATAAAACTCTTGATTGACTCATGAGATTTAACTAAACGTTCATGTGCTTCTTTTAAACGATTAATTTCAGCTTCAACTTCTTGTTTAAATTTAGTAACTTGATAGGTTTTGCTTTCCCACCATTTTTTGTTGCCTTCAAAACGATTTGCAAACTCTTTAGGTAAACCCTCTTTAATTGCTTTATCTAACTGTTCATCTATATAAGTTTCTTTTTCTTTTCTACGAGCTTCTAAATCTTCTAATTCAAAAGTAGCGATTGAACTTTTCATTGTAGAAACTACTTGATCAATAACTTCTTCAACTTCTTTACATTCTTTTTCGTACTCGTTGAAGTTAGAAAGAATTTTTAATTTTAAATTCTTACAATCATTTTTCATCAAAGTTTTATTCTTGTTTAAATTAGAAATTTCTTTTTTAGCAAAATTGATATTATCTCTAGTAATGACTAGGTTTGCTCTTTCTTTGATTTTGGGAATAACGTTTTCTTTGAACTCTTTAATGTTAGATGTGATTTCAGCAACCTCTGCATCAGCTTTTAATTGCACATCAGTAGCGACTTCATGTACAACTTCCTCTTTTTCTTCTACAACCGCATCTATAGGTTGAGAGTCATAAGCAGATGTAAATGATTGTTCTTTTTGTTGCTGTGGAGCAGGTTCTTCTACATTAGGAACAATCGCATCTTCAATTTCTTTTTTAACAAATTCATATTTAATACATCTGTTTTGCATTTCTTCACTCACTTCTACCAATGGTTTCCCGTGAGCGACGTTTCCTTTTAAGAAAATGATTTCTGAAATACCAATAAATTTCATTTTATTAGCAGGTTCTCCGTTTTCTAAAAAGATATTATTCATACTTAAATAAGTTACAACATGATTAAATTCTTCTGCGTTGTAAACTGTGATTGCTATTTTACCGTCAATAAATAACTTTAACTTATCCATGTTTTTTCTCCTTAAAAACTATATTTTCTTTCTACAACAGCAGGTTCTATATCTTGAATTACCGTATTCCAAAATACATCTGCATGTTGTTGGATATATTCCATATCCTCTCTTACATCCTCTTTGTTAATAACAGCCCTTCTAGTTTCTCCATGAGGTTGTTTGCCCCAAGGAATATCCAAATGAGCATATAGAACGACTCTATCAGCACCAGTAACAAGTAAATACCAAAGACATTGGCAATAGTAATTGAATGGGATTTTCTCGTTTCCGTCATCATCTACACCCCAATCTTGCAACATTGCATAGTTTTGAATTGTACTTGTTTTGATTTCTAGAATTGTTAGCTTTCTGTCCTTGTCAATGTATGCTCCATCAAGATTTGCTCTCATATAAGGCTTATCTTTTCGATAGATAGAAATAGACTTAACATCCACCACTTTTACTATTTCTTTTCGGTATAGAGCATAGTATTGATCTACAAGAATAGGTTCCATTAAGTTTCCAGTTTCGATTGCTTCACTGTCTAGTTGTGCAGGTTTGACTCTCTTTGTTTTTTCAAGCCATAGTTGGTGCTTGCTCTTATATTTGTTCTCACCCAACATACTAGCAATGTCGCTTCCTCCTAAACCATTACCCCTTAATTTGTGCCATTCTTCTTCATTGCTGAAATGAACAACATTACATTTAGGGAACAGAGCTTCATAACTTGTATTTATGAATTTCATCTATTTTCCTTCAAGCTCTTTTAACTTTTTTTCAAGTTCAGTTTTTTCACTTTCAAGCTCACGTTCATAATCTAAATCCACACTATCTAAATGGTCTTTACAACTTAAGCAGAACAATTCACTGTTGATGTTGGAAATTTTTTCCTTAATCTTCCCTATCTCCATTTTCTTCTTCCTCCATTTCAAGATATTTTTCTTTTAACAACTCGCATAATTCATTACAACATTTGTCAAATGCTCCACTAGCAGGTTCAAAGATTTTTCTAATATCTTTTTTTGAAATGCCAAAATTTTTTGCAAGAAAATCAGCTCCGTTATTATAAGTTCCACCTCGAATAGCCATGCCGAAATCATCGTCTTCATCAAATCCAACAGAAGCAGACAATCTAATAACTGGTAAATATGGTGTTCTGTTTCTAGGCTTTTTTACTTGTCCTTTTTCAATAACAACTGTGTTTACATCTTTAGCTCCTGCATCTTTTAATGCTTCAACGATTTGTTTTAATACTTCATCCATAATTCTAATTCTCCATTCTTATATAAATTTCTTTGTATTTAACACCAAAGCTATTGCTTGGATGTTCCACCCATACATCTATGACATTGTTCTTGACAGCTCCTCCACAATCTTCTGCGACATATATTTGACCGTCAATTTTAACCTTGCTTCCGTATGGTATAACTGTTGGGTCAACAGCAATTGTATGGTTTATTTGAGCTTTAACTCCCGTAGATGTCATATCTCCGTATTCATCCTCATTCATCCAATACGCTGTAATTCTAAAGACACCCAATGATCTTCATTTTTGTAGTTCTTCTACTTGACTTTGTAGACTTTGAACTTCATTTTGTGTTTCTTGCATTTGACCTAGTAAGTCATTGTAAGTGTCTTTTAAAAGTGTGTTCCTTGCTTTTAAGTCAAACACTTCTTCTTGACTGGCTACGATTTCATTTTGCAAACATTGGCCATGTAAATACATTCCGATATTTGCTGAAAGTGAAATTCCTAATGCAACTGCAAGAACTTTTGCTTTATTTAATTTCTTTTTCATGAAACCCCTCCTTGTAATAATTTCTTTTGAGCATCAACTATCTTTTTACAATCCTTTGCTTTTTCATAATTGCTAACATCTAACCCCGCATAATCTTTTTGAAAATCAAGGATTTCTTGTTGAGAAAATTTCCAACCATTGCCTAAATAAATAGGTTTCAAAATGCCTAACTCTATGAAGTTTTGGAGTTGTTTTTGAGAAATTCCCAAGTCCTCTTGAACTTCCGCCCATTTGAACATCCTTGTAGGTCTAATTTCCATTATGCTTTCCCCTATAGCCTTCTAATTTAATGATTGCTTCATATCTAATCTTTTCTTGTGCTTTTGACAAAACTATAGACGCTTCATCAAAAGTCACTTCTTCATCAGCAATCAATTCAACTATTTTGTTAGCAATTTCGTTTAGGTCATACTTTTTTGACATTGGTTTTCTCCTCCCTTATCAATTCATCACACGTTACATTGAAGTAATCAGCAAACTTAATTAGATTTTCAAATGAAGGTCTTCTATTACCACTTTCATAATTTGCAACACTACTTCTAGTAACACCTATTGCATTTGCGAGGTCTTGTTGAGATAAGCCACGTTTGATGCGTAACTTTTGCAAATTTTTATTAAAAGCCATAAATTCATCCTCCTAAACATCTAAAGACAACTGTTCAATGATTTTTTTATCAGCATATGATAATTGCCAATTTTCAATAAATTCCAATGCCTTATCAAAGTCTTTTACCCTTAATTGACTTCTAGTTTTAATTTGAATATATCTATCTAGATCACGATTGATTGAACGATATAATTGAGAATTTTGTCTTGGGTGTAACTCCCAACCTAATTCTTTTTTGACACGTGCAACCTTTCGTTGAACAGCCTTTGAAAGATAGTTATATTGCCCAGGTGTTAGATAAGAATTTTCTTCTAACTTAGTAATTCTTTGCTCTTGCTTTTCAACTTTTTCATTTGTTTGAGTTTGTGCTTCAAACATTAATTTCAAAGCACTCATTGGATCTTTAGGAATTTCATATTTTCCAGTTTTTCTTAATGTAGGTAATACCTCACTTGTTACCCAATGTTTGAATTTTTTAGCAGTTGGTAATTTGCTACCAAAGATTAATGAGTAGACTCCACTTTCATTGATAAATGTTGGATATTGTTTTCTCCCTAAATTATCAGAAATATATGGGGTAACATTTTGGACCCCCACCTTTTTGTCTTCTTCTTCGACATGGTCCCTAATAGCTTTGGATGGATTCTCATATCCCAAAGCTTTTGCGACATCCTTTCCAACGAACCAAGGCTCGTTGTTAATAACTAAACTTCTTACTTCTCCAAATTCTTCATTTTGGAATACTTTTAATTCGTTCATATGTTCCCTCCTTTCTATCCTTGTTCCGTTTCCGTAACTTTTTTATCAAAAAAATATTCGGACATATCTTCTTCTCCAAAGAACTCACAACTTTTAATAATTTCTTCCCTAAAAAAATCACTTGTCCCATTGAGCTTTCTTGTTAAAGTTGATTTTGAGATTCCTAAATACTCTGCCCATTGAGATTTAGTTTTCTTTTTTTTGATTAAAAGAATTGCAATCTTCTCGTTGTTAATCATGTGTTTCACCTGCCTTTCGTTTCGTCTACGTTACCTATAATATCGTTTACGTAACTTATTGTCAACTCGTTTTCGCAACTTTTTTAACTTTTTTGCGTTTTAAGTTGCGTAAATGGTACTGTTATTATATAATTTAAGCGAAGGAGGTGGGAAAATGGAATTCAAGGATTTAATAAAAAAACGTAGACTAGATTTAGGATTAACCATGGAAGAACTTGGTAAGAAAATTGGAGTAAGCAAAGCTACTATCCAACGCTATGAATCAGGTGAAATCAAAAATGTAAGGCGGGATAAAATTGCTAAACTTGCCGATGCTTTAGAAACTACACCCGCATATCTAATGGGTTGGGAAGATGAAAAGAAAGAAGAAAAACATTTCTTGTTGATAGATGATGGCGAAGAAGTTTTGACAAAAGAAGAACAAGCTATTAAATGTCTTTTAAATGTTTGTGGATTTGACTTGATGAAAAGTAATGGAGAATACCACTTTTTTGGAAAGTGTTCGCAAATATCAGCCATCAACAAAGAAGATGTTGACAATTTGGTAAACAAAGCGGTTGAAGTTCTAGATTTAGTTGCTACTAAATTAGATTATGAATGCCACGAAAAAATTATAAAATCACTTAATGAATTAGAAAAACATTAATAGAGGAGAATTAAGGGAATATGAAAAAACTAATGAAATTAGCACTATGTTTTTTAATGATCTTTAGTATATGTGCGTGTTCTTCAAATAAAGAAGAGTCTAAAAAACACAAAAAGAAAATATCTGCTACAGCAGTAGATAATGTGTTAAAGCCTTATAAATTAGAAAGATTAGATTATGATGAAAAATATAATATGGCAACTATGACAATTGATAAAGGTAAATATCATTTTACAATTAACCACAAAATTGATAGTAGCCCATCAGATTTACTTAACTATGTTTCATTTTATCAAAACGGTAATTCAGATGATGCATTAAGTGTTTATGGTGTTTATCAAAAAAATTATAAGGATTATAAGAAATACAACAAAGACAATAAAAAAATGCTAAAAAAATTTGAAAATTTTCTGAACAAATATGATTTAACATATGATGAATTATACAGATGGTTTCAAAATTTAGCACTTGATGATAACGATATTTCATTGCATTAAAAAACGTCACTTCCAAATTAATGTGTCAATAGAGAAACGGAAGTGACATGAGGATGTAAGAAAGGATAACCAATTTGACGGTAAGGTTATTCTTCTTACTCTCCTATTATACACTAAAAATAATTGGAGGTAAATAAAATATGTCAATAAGAAAAAGAGAGTCTAAAAAAGCCAAAAATGGCTATGTTTATGAAGTTTTGATTAAATATAAAGAACACATAACAGGAAAAACAAAATGGATAACTAAAAGCGGTTTTGCTAGGAAAGTAGATGCCGAAAGATTTGAAGAAGAAACAAAAGCAAGGTTAAAAGAGAATATACATTTGAAAACCGAAAAGCGCACGTTTGATGATGTGTTTCAAATATATATTGTTAATGATCCTTTTACAAAAGAAACTACTAAATTTGTTAGAAAATCCGTCTATAACAAACATTTGAAAGATACTATAGGGAAATGTGATATTGCAAAGATTGATTACGAATATATTCAAAATACATTGAACGAATTAGCTAAAGTCAACACAAAACAAACAATTGAAGGTATTTATAAAATCATCAACGGAGTTTTTACTTTCGCATATAACAATAACTATATTTCAAGAAAACCATATGTAAAATTAAAACTTAATGGGATTAAGACACAAAGTAAGAAAAAAACTATTACACTAGAAGAATTTAATAAGTTTATTGAAAGATATAAACATCCCGTAAAAAACAATGTACTTGAAAGTGATAATTATATAGTTGCGCTCTATATCGGCTTATATACGGGCATAAGAATAAGTGAATGTATAGCTTTAAAGAGAGAAGATATAGATTTAGTGAACAATGTAATGTCAATCAATAAACAAATTCAAACAATTGGAGGAGTAACAAAAATAACAACTTTGAAATCAGAATCAAGTTATCGTGAACTCCCTATTTCAAATGAGCTACATGATATTTTAGAAAATCATTTTAGGAAGTACCCTGAAAGTGAATATGTTATTTTTGGTAGAGATATGAATTATGTAAAATCTCAAAAAATTCGTAAGTCTCTTAATCGTACTTCTGAAAAATTAGGAATACCATTTCACTATCATATGTTAAGACATATGTTTATAACTCAACTTTATAACAAAGGTGTTGATATTAAGGTTGCTCAATCCCTTGCAGGACATTCGAGCTATCAAACAACAGCAGATATTTACACCGAACTGGATCAACAAAAAACAGCTAATTTCAACACATCAAGCTTATACAATTAAAGGGCATCAATAGGTGTCCTTTTTTGCCACCCAAATTGCCAACCTTTTAGTCGATTTTTAGAAACCCACCTATGATACACCTATGATACACCTACGTTGATTTTGGAAAATGTATTGGAAAATCAAGACTTTCTCTCATTACCCACCTATGATACACCTATGATACAGTCACGTTTTTTATGTGTTTTTTTGGTATGGGTAACAACCCAATGGTTGGAGCTACTGTAGCTGTTGCTGTTGCAATTGAAGAAGCTTGTAAATAATTAGAATTTTCCTAAAAAGAGCTAAAAAGTCTTGATTTTATCAAGACTTTTTTGTTATATTAATTCTTTATCATATCAAAATATTTGTTTTTTAGTTATAATATAGTTAGGTGATAAATATGTACAAAAGTTTTCAAATAAAATCAAATTATGATCAACTAAAATTAGATGGCATTATTATTTCTTGTGAAAACCCAAAAGGAATTGTACAAATTTCTCATGGTATGTGTGAGCATAAAGAGAGATACATCGACTTTATGAATTTCTTATCAAATCAAGGATATTTATGTATTATTCATGACCATCGTGGGCATGGAAAAAGTATAAAAGACAAAAATGATTTGGGGTATTTTTATGATAATGGTCATCTAGCAATTGTTGAAGATCTCCATCAAATTACTTTGATGATTAAACAACAATATCCTTATCTCCCACTCTATCTTTTAGGACATAGTATGGGGTCTTTAGTCGTGCGCTGTTTTTGCCAAAAGTATGATCAAGATATTGATGGTTTAATTGTTTGTGGAAGTCCTAGTGATAATCTTCTTGCTCCTATAGGAATAAAAATAGCTCGTATCTATTCAAAAGTCAAAGATGATCATTATCGTCCTCAATTAATTCAAAATTTAAGTTTTCAAGCTTTTAATAAAAGGTTTCATACAGATATTCCTAACAGTTGGATTTGTAGTGATGAAAATATTGTAGATTCTTATAACAAAAATCCTTTATGTTATTTTACTTTTACCGCAAATGGCTTTGAATCTCTCTTTAATCTTGTAATAAATACATATCATAATGAAAACTGGACAATGTCTAATCCCTCTTTACCTATTTTATTTATTGCTGGTAAAGATGATCCTTGCATTACAAATGAAGTAAAATTCAACAAAGCTGTTTCCAACATAAAATCTAAAGGTTATATGTGTGTAGATTCCTATCTTTTTGAAAATATGCGTCATGAAATTTTAAACGAAAAGCAAAATCAGCTTGTATATCAATATATATTAGATAATTTAAACGCATGGCAAACAAATATATAAAAATTGTAATTTGAAATACTTATTAATCATTTAGATTATTTTTCATTTTCGTATCCATTAAAATCATATCGTGATATAATAAGTTAAATAAAAATGACTTGAAAGTAGTGATTAAGATGAACAAAGAAATAAAGAATAATCTCCCTCTTAATATAATTGATATCTTTAACACTTTGGGAAATAACTTCAGCAAAATTTATACAGTTGATTGACAAACAAAAAGTATTACCATTTATCGTTATAAAAATTCAAACATGAACGATGAAGAATTTCCTAAAGATGTTCTTCCTTTTGAAGAAGAAATAAAAAAATATATTGATAAATATGTTTTAGGAGAAGATAAAGAAGCTCATGTTTCAACATCCTCTTTTTATCGTCACTATAAAGATAAATATGATGTGATGAATGATAATTATAAAAGGATCTTAGACCAATATATGCATAGTAGTCAAAATCACAATTATGAAAATGTCTTCATTAATTTATTTAATATGAGTAAAGATCTTCATTATTTAAAAAATTCTTTTGATTATACCGGTATTAATTCTTTAGAAGATTTTATCTACCAATATTCCTATAATACTGTTATTGAGATGTGTAAAATAAAAAACATCCAATTTGAAGATAAAGATCTTCTTTTATTAGATGTTTTTTGTGGTGGCGCTTCTATCATGTACCAACATTATATTCTTGGTAAGTTTGATTTGTCTCCTCAACAAGCTGGTAAAATACTTTATCAAATGTTTCCTGACGTTTTTAAAATTTCATGGTAAAAAATCAATTACTTTTCATTTTCTTTTAAAATTTGATGCTCTTTTAATAATTTTTCAATAACCGTTCCTTTAATACTTCTTATTAAAGGCTTTTTGATTATATTTAAAGGACCTAAATTCATCTCTAAGGGTGATTTCCCATCCATTAATTTTACAGAACTATCTAAAAGTTCTCGAATATCGTAAACACTGCCCCATACTTCTGGAACACCTCGATCAACACCTAATAAACCATAAACAGCTTCCATCGCTGTTCTTACCGAATATTCTGTAGTAAATACAGTATCTCTTGGTGTATGTGCAAATTGTCCTAAAAAGGCAAAATTAGTTGCATCTTTAACAATAACATCCGGACGATCTTCTTTTCTTCTTGGCATAAAGAAAGCTGTAATATAAGGCATCATAGTTGGTATACAGATAGCACTGTTGGTTGCATAGTCTTCTATTAATTCTTCTGGAACACCAAGGTGATACAACCATTCCATGGTAATTTCTTTTCCTGTACAATCTTTCATTGGCTTTTTAACATAATCTCCTATTGTATCAGTAAACAATCCATAAACCCACACACAGACTTTATCTTTATCTTGTTGTTTAAATTGACCTTGACGATTAATGGTCCAACTTAAAAGCCATGATGAATCTTGACAACTGACAATACCTCCTGTAACAACATGTCCTGTTTTAGGATCTCTTTTACAAATATTCGTAATATAGGGAATAATCTTATCATCTAATGTTGTAACTGTTGCCGATTCCCAATTTGTTTTTTGAATATCACTACAGAATTTTTCAGGATGGCCAAAAGATTTATCTTGTTTAGCAATATTTTTCCATAAATTCCAACATCCACTTGTTCGCATTTCTGCATTTCCATTAGGAGCATGATTTTGATCTCCATAAATTGTACCCTCTGTACAGCTTCCATTGGTAATTAAAACCAAATCATTTTCGCTAAGGGAAATTCTTTTTTCTTTTCCTTTTACGTTACATTCAATCGTTTTAGCAACTTTTTTATCAGGTTTAATATCAAATAAAACATTCGTTACCTCTGTGTTAAATTGAAAATCAACCCCATGTTTTTCAAGATACTTTTGCATTGGTAAAATAAGTGATTCATATTGATTATAACGCGTAAATTTTAAAGCGCTAAAATCAGGTAAGCCCGAAATATGGTGAATAAAACGTTGAAAATAAAGTTTCATTTCTAAAGCACTATGCCAATTTTCAAAGGCAAACATGGTACGCCAATACATCCAAAATGTTGAATTAAAAACTTCTTCATCAAAAACATCTTCAATCGTTTTATCATAAAGATCTTCATCTTTTGTCATAAACAGTTTCATGATTTCCATGCAACCTTTTTGACTTAAATTAAATTGTCCATTGGTTTTAGCGTCTTGTCCTCTATTAATAGTTGCTCGACATAAAGAATAGTTAGGATCTTCTTTATTTAACCAATAAAATTCATCTAATACACTGGCATCTTTGATTTCTAGTGAAGGAATACTTCTAAATAGATCCCATAAACATTCAAAATGATTTTCCATTTCACGACCACCACGCATGATATAACCTCTAGAAGGATCAAAAATACCATCACAGGCACCACCAACAATATCCATTGCTTCTAAAATATGAATATTTTTTCCAGGCATTTGTCCATCTCTTACCAAGAAACAAGCTGCCGCTAAACTTGCTAGACCACTTCCTATTAAATACGCATTTTTATTTTCAACACCTTCTGGTTTTTTAGGTCTGGCAAAAGCTTCATAATTTCCATTTGTATAATAAATTCCTTTATCATTTTTATCATACTTTCCTAATTCTGTATTTCGATACGTATTTATCTTTTCATCCTTTTTATTATTCTTTACTTTTTTAGCAACAAGGATTGCTGATGAAACGGCCGTCGCTGTTGTTGCAGCAATCGTTAAACTTTTACGATTCATAAACAACTCCACCTTTCTTTTTACACTTCAATCATAGCATTCCCCTATTTTAGATAAAATTTACAATAAAAAAGAAATGATAAATTTTTTATCATTTCTTCCTATTTGTAAAGTTTTGTATCGATAAATCGATTGTTCCTAATACCGTCATTTCTAAATCATCTAGAATCATTTGATAATCTTCATCCATTCCCGAATCAATCCAATCCAACATTACACCAACAAACCCATATTTATAAAAATGAGCAATAAAATCCTTTTGTTGATTTAAAATAAAAATATCTTTACTTCTTTCTTCAACAACAGATTCTATCAATTCATGAACAAGTTTGAATAATATCTTTTCAATTTTATCTCGAGAAATATCATGATAGACATTTAGAATAAATGGTTTATTAATATAAACCGCTTCAAAAATATTAGAAAGTCCTTCTTTCCAATGCGCATAATTTTTCTTTTCATTCAAAGCTTTTTGAGCATCTTCTATTAAAATCCATTCTGTTAAATCATACAAATCTTGAAAATGATAGTAAAAAGCCATGCGACTTATATGGCATTTATCCGTAAGATCTTTAATCGTTATTTTATGAAATGTTTTCTCTAATAAAAGTTCTTTAAATGCATCTTCTAATTGTAATTTTGTTCTATTTGACATATTTATTAATTTCCTTTAAGCATTCCTCAACTTGTTTTGAGGAATTTTTTGACAAAGCAAGCCATATGGCATTTGATAAGACCAATCAACTGGTAAAGTAATTAATGAAGGATGAATAAGATCCCAAGCATCAAGTGTTAATAAAAGACAAACTTCTTCTTCACAACGATTGAATGTATCTAAATCATAAAAGTAACCGACATCCTCTAAAATAATTTGAGGATAAAACATTTGCATATTCTTTCTAAAATCATCAATATTTAAACAATCCCCACTACTGACACATAAAAGTTTTTCATTATATAAATCCGTAATTGAAAGTTTTTTCTTTTTTGCTAGTGGATGACTTCTAGGCAGAGCTACACAAACATTATAAGTTCCTAATTGTTTGCAAGAAGCAAAAGAAAGAATTGGATTTGAATTAAACGCACCAATTAAAAAATCAAATTTTATTCCTAACGATTGATAAACTTCCATGATTTTATCATGATCGCCTTCATAAGGAACACCACGTAATTTATAACGTTGTATTAAGGTTTGTATACTATGCCATAAATCAATAAATTCTTTTGCCGAATTTAAAAACGAAGAACCAATATGAATCATAGAAGATGTTTTCTCTTGGATTTTATTCAAATAATTATCTGAATTTTCGATAAGTATTTTAGCTTCATCATAAATTTTTTGTCCCTGTACTGTCAGTTTAATGCCACGATAGGTACGATTGACTAATTTTATGTAGAGATGTTCTTCTAAAGCATTTATTTGTTTCATCAAACTGATTAGTGTAATATACATTTTTTGTGTCTTAGTACTTTTCATAATAATTCTCCTCAGTTTTTACTTTTAGTAAATAAATTGTATCTTATACGGTTATTCCAATCAATAGAGAATAATTTATTTTAAAAGTCATAGAAAACAATGAAAAAGAATTTAGATTTGGCTGGATAAGATTATCTCAACTCTCTGAAGATCCAACAAATATTGATTTTGATCAATATAAAGATATTAAACCTCATGGTATTTCTTTAGCTTCTCTTTTAGAAACTTATAATAGTTGTATGGTTCAAGCTTAGAAGTAGAAGATGAAAAATTAAATCAACTTATAAAAGAAGCTGATGAATTTTTAGCAAATCATTCATTTGTAAATTACGATAGTAAATAGTAAATTAAAATAGAGTCCATTTTGAACTCTATTTTAATTTATTGCCTCTTTCCCTGTATTCCCTGTATCAATCATGTCAATTCCCCCTATTTCATGAATTTGTTATACAGTATAAATGATTATTTATTATCGTGCAAGTATTTTATTACTGAAATATATTCTTATAAAGAAAAAACTTGAGCAAAAATACTCAAGTTTTCCTTTTAAATTTATTGATATTTCCATGCATTTGATTGCATTTGCATATCAACCATATGTTTATAAATCCCCTTTTGTTGTTTTAATTCTTGTGGCTTCCCTTGTTCAGCAACAACACCCTCTTTTAAAACAACAATTTTATCAACACCATCTACTGTTCTCATTCGATGCGCAATAACTAAAACTGTTTTATTTTCAATTAATTTAGAAATAGATTCTTGAATCAATGATTCATTATCTACATCTAATGAAGCTGTTGCTTCATCCATTAAGATAATTGGAGCATCTTTTAAGAAGGCTCTAGCAATAGAAATTCTTTGTCGTTGTCCTCCTGATAATTCAGAACCATTTTCACCAATCATTGTATTCCATTGATCAGGCATTTTTTCAACAAATTCATCACAATGCGCTAATTTTGCTGCAGCAATCACTTCTTCATCGGTTGCATCCTTTTTACCAATACGAATATTTTCCATAACTGTGTTATTAAATAATGTGACATCTTGAAAAACAATTGAATAAAGTTCTAATAATTTTTCAGGTTCAACCTTTGAAACATCCATTCCCCCAACGGTAATCTTTCCTTGATTAATATCATAAAAACGTGCAGCAAGTCGTGAAATGGTTGTTTTACCACCACCACTTGGCCCAATTAATGCTGTGACTTCTCCTTGTTTTGCGACAAATGATACATCTGATAATACTTTTTCTTTTTGATTATAAGAGAAAGCCACATGATCAAATACAATATCATAGCCTTCATTTGTAAGTGTATCAACTCCTGTTTGTTCATCATGCGATAAAATCTCATCCATACGTTTACAATTCGTATCAAGACTAATCATAGCAGATAAATTTTGTAAAGAAATTTGTAAAGGTTCGTACATACGTGTCACAACAAGTAAAAACATAAAGAATGTAAGAATTGTAATTTCATCTTTTACTAATAAGTAACTTCCTACAAGGGTAACTGTTCCCATCCCAAGTTTTAAAACCATTTGAGCACTACAAACAAAAGCAGCATTCGTAAATTCTGCAAAGATAGCATGATTTTCAACAGCTTTGATTTTTTTATTAAGAGATTTCATATACGTATCACACATATTATTCGATCTTAAATCTCTTAATGTTTCTAATCCTTCTTGAATACCATCCAAACAATTGATACGATATTCATTTGTTTTTTCATGTGTTTTTCGCATTGCTTTTCTTGAATAAAGGACAATTGCAAATGCAATTGGCATCACCCAAATAGCAGCAAGAGCCATACGAAAATCAAAGAAGAATAAACTGATGACAATAATTGTTGTTGAAATCATGGCTCCTATTAATTCAGGAATCCAGTGAGAACTTGCTGTTTCTAAAAGAGCACAGTCAGACATGATCGTATTTGTAAGATCCGCTAAATCCTTTTTTCCAAAATAAGCTAAAGGAAGTTTTCTTAACTTTTCTGCAAGTGTACGACGTCTAACACCACTTTCAACATATGTTGATAAAAAAGTAGCACGATATTGAAATGTTGTCGTTAAAGCAATACAAATCAAGATTACAACACTCTCAACACTAAAGAAAGTAAGTTTTTCTTTAGGTAATTGTTGATCTAATAAATAAGATGATAATACATAAAGTAGTCCCACAGGGAGCATTAAAACAAGATTAGAAAGTGTCACTGCCACAAAGGCTCTTATCATGTCTTTTGCTCCTTTAGAAGATAAAGCATATTTATGTTTTAATTTTTCAATCATTATTCTTCGTCCCCTTTTTGTACTTTCCATTTTACAGATTGATTATATTGATGCCACATATGTGCATAAACACCTTTTGTCTCTAACAGTTCTTCATGTTTACCACTTTCAACAATATGTCCATTTCCTAATACATAAATACAATCCGCATTTGTAATCGTTGATAAACGATGAGCAATCATGACAACCGTTTTATTTTTTGAAAGTTTTTCAAAAGCTTTTTGAACAAGTACTTCATTATCAGGATCAGCAAAAGCCGTTGCTTCATCCAAAATAAGAATTGGAGCATTCTTTAAAAAAGCTCTAGCAATGGATAATCTTTGACTTTCTCCACCAGAAACATAGACTCCTTTTGAACCAATAATCGTATTGACTCCCTCAGGAAATTTATCAATAATATCTTGACATTGGGCATCTTTTAAAGCTTGGATGACTTCTTCATCGTTCGCTTCCGGTCTTGACATACGAATATTTTCTAAAATACTCATTTTAAGTAAACGACTGTCTTGGAAAACATAAGATACTTGATTCATTAATTCTTTTTGTTCAATATCTTTGACATCAACATCTCCTATTTTAATACTTCCTTCATTTACATCCCAAAAACGAGAAATAAGAGAAGCTACGGTTGTTTTACCACCACCACTTGGTCCAACTAAAGCAACATGTTCTCCCGATTTAATATGCAGGCTTAAGTTGTCAATGGCTTTAGTTGAAGCGTCTTGATACGTAAAGCTGATATTTTCTATATCAATAGAAGCATCACTTGGTATTTGTGTTTGTTTACTTTCAGGTAAAGGTTGTACCTTCATAATTGAATCCATACGATTTAAAGCATCTTCTACAAGCATTTGTGATTCACCTGCATAAGCAACTTTCATTAAAGTCGTTGTTAAAATAGATGTAATTAAAATATAGAAGAATAAATTTAAAATAAATTGATCAGTAATTTGATTTCCTGCAAATAAATAAGCAGCAATAATTAATGCCGCAAAGATTCCATTAGCAAAAGTTGTAAAACATACCATTGGTTTCATCATACTCTTTGTATAATCTAACGTCCATTTTTCATATTCATCAATTGCTTCTTTAAATCTTTTAAAAGAGAAAATTGTTTGTCCAAATGTTTTAACAACAGGTACCCCTCTTACATATTCAACAGCTTCTGATGACATCGTTTCCAAAGCATTTTGATATTGTTTCATATCTTCTGCCATCTTTGGTCCCATCATCGCTGTAAACATTAAGACAAAAGCAATAATTGCTGGAATAAGACTCATTAAACCTAGTCGCCAATCAAAGATTGCCATCATAATAAGTAAACCAATTGGTGTTGCTTTAGAAACAACTTTATCTGGCACATTATGTGCTAAAAAGGTTTCTGTTGTGGCACTTGGTTCCATTACGATTTTTCTAATTTTTCCACTTCCTTGACTTTCAACATAGCCAAGAGGAAGTTTCATAATGTGTTCCATCATTTTCGTTCTCATTGTCGCTTGTACTCTAAAGGCTGCTTTATGCGAACACATTAAGGCTGCGATATAAAAAACCATAGCTAATAACGCAAATAAAACTGCATGCCATCCATAACTTTTGATATGGATTGCTTCATTAAAGTTTGGTCTTACTTCTAATACCTCTTTGATGATACGCCACATATCATAAAAAGGAACCAAAGCAATAAAGGCACTGATTGCAGCTAAAATACATGAAGCATAAACATAATACTTATGATTTCCTGCAAAGTGCATTAACTTCGATAATGTACTCTCTTTCTTTTCTTTCATAAAATCCCTCCTATTGGTTAGTTTTTGCTAACTATCGATGTTAACTTTAGACAGGTTTCCCTGTCTATTTACTCATCAATTCCCATAACTGCTTTCCAGCCAGCAACATTAAATAACTTTGTGCTATTCATAAATGATTGAGCTTCTTTATAGGAACAATCATGTGCAACAAGTTCATACATCGTTTGCCATCCTGCCCGGCAAAATACATGAATAAAGAATGGATCTACTGTAAAACCTTCTTTACCATATTTATCAACAAGCTCTTGGTAATAAGATTCTTCGATTTTTCCAAGTTCATCTAAAAAATGTTCATATTGAGAACCGGTAGAACAACAAAAAATCAATTTAAACTCTATAAAATGTTGATAAATATAATCTAAAACAAAATCTGTGCCTTCCTCTCCTTCAGAATTAGCTTGATTAAGATCAGGACTATAGGTTGCTTTTTGAATACTCTCGAGATAAATATCCATCAACCCATCCGCTGTTTCTTTGACGATTGCTGAAAACAAACCTTCTTTATCTTTAAAACGAGTATAAATAGAATTTGTACTAACTCCGCTTTTGGCAGATATATTTCTTAGACTTGCTTTCATAAATCCTTTTTCTAAAAATTCTTCTGTTGCACTTTTTAATAGGTTTTCTGTAACACCTACGGTTTCTTGCCTCATAGATTGCCCCCATCATTAAATAACACTGTTATTATAACACTGTTATTTTAAAACCGTCAATATTCTTTCGCTACCAAAAAGATGATATAATTATAGATAAGGAGGCATTTCTATGACTTATAAAATTGCTTTTTTTTCATCTGATTGGCTTTTTGAAATTGCCCAAGAAAAACAAAATGCGATCAATCAATTTTTAAATGATTATCAAGATATATCCATTGATATGTTTGAAATCTTTGGAAATTACGGTCTTGTTCACCCTATGGATAGCTTATTAGAACTCTATAAGCTTCCCGATATTAAAGATTATGACGTTTTGATTTTTCAAACAAACTCCAATTTTTATAAAGATTATCGCCAACAAATGATTGATGAAGCTCATAAATATCATATTCCTGTTGTTTCTATTAACGATCCTATTAAAGATTGCGTTTATGTAGGAACAGACAATCAACAAGCCATTTATAAACTTACTCAAACAATTTCAGCTGAAAGAAATTGTCAAAAAGTAGCTTATGTTTCTGGACCTATGTCTTCAAGAGAAGCACGACTTAGAAAAGCAGACTTTTTACAAGCAACTAAAGATTTAGAAGATATTCAAATCATTGAAGGTGCGAGTTGTGGTTATCCAACAAATGAAAAAGATGATTCTGAATTAAAAAAAGAATATTTATCTTATACTTATCATAGTAATTGTTTTTTTGAATCAACAGAACGTTTAGAAACACTCTTATCTCAGACATCTCATTTTTATGATTTATTTGATGTTTTTGAAAAAGAATCACAAAATTTTGGATATAAACAAATTTATCTGGTTATGAATTCAAAATATATTGATGAAATGTCTGAAAATATTATTCATTTTTCTGATAAAATGTATTTAATGGGTATGACTTATCACAAAAATTCACCTGATGAAAAACATATCTATCAAGAATTTTCTAAAAAAGAAGTTCTTCCTCAAGAATATAAATCACGTTATATGATTTATACTTCTTTAAGTAATAATGGTGTCGCTATTGGTTATTTAGCTTTTGATAATTACTCAAAAAATATTTCTATTAATTATATGACAATTATCTTAAAGCTATTAGGTCTTACTATTAAAAGTATACGAAAAAAACATGTTTTAAGTTTATTAAACAAGGAATTAGAAAATCTTTATGTTAAAGATTCATTAACCCATCTGAAGGTAGTGGGTTTCCGCCTATGGCAAACGAAAGGATTTAATTTATGAATCAACTAGAAAAAAACTTTATTATCAACTCATTGAAAAAGATCAACAAGCATTGATTTATTTTATTGATATGGATTTTATGAAAAAAACAAACGATCTTTATGGACATGATATGGGTGATAGTGCTATTAAAGAAATTGCTTCTATTATTTTAAAAGTCATTTCTAAAGAAGATATTGCGATTCGTTATGGTGGTGATGAATTTGTTATCATTACCAATTATTCATCGAAAGATCTTTCTACAAAAATAACTGATGAAGTGTTTTCTTTTTTGAATACCCACATTCCACAGGTGATTATCAAAATAAGAAATGATAGTTTAAATTTTTTTGGCTTTTATGTGTAAAAATGGTTTCAATAATTGGATTGACCTGTTGATTATGGGTAATTTAATCAAAATTAATTATATTAATTACGTTTTTCTTAAAAAGATCTAATTTTGAATATGATATATATGGAGGAAATTTTTGATGAAAGTTTTTAAAGAAATAATTGCTTATTTTAGTCATATGAATAATAAAAGAAGAACTTTAGTGTGGTATATTATATCATTGAGTATTGTTTTGATAGAATATCTTATCAACTCTAGACTAGACAAATTTGTCTACTTTCATCCGTTCATTAGTATAGTAATAAATATAGTTCTCTTAATAGATTTATTTTTTATACCTATTACTTTTATAGCAATTGATATATTAAAAGCACAAAAAAATTCTATTATAAAATTTTTTCAAATTATTTTATCAGGAATTGGTATAGGACTGTTATCTTTTACGGTTATTTTTGTTTACTCTTTCTTTAATAAATCATCATTTAACATTGATAGTGTAAGTATAGATTTTAGAAGTGATAAAATATATGTTGAAAATGTAGTTTGGTTAGAGGATAGTCACCATGTAGATGTGTATCAAATCGAAAACGCATTTTTTGTAAGGCGGATTGACAGTTATAAATTATAAAATGATAATGTTTTTTGAATCCCCATAATCAACAGGTGACGATTTAAGAGAAATGTGGAGCAGAAATATTCAGGATATATACTATCTGTCTATGACTGATAGGAAATGATTTCTGTAGGTATTTCTTGATTTTATCCATAACAGTCTTTCGCATATTTCTGTGGTTAAATCTATACTCCTGTTCATTCAGGAATAAAGGCATCTCTCTTTTAGTTATTCCATGATATATACCAGTAATATTATTTTTAATATTACCGATTATTATATTTAACCAGAGTAGTCTATGATTCTTTTCTTCGTAGCTGATCTTCTCGTTCTTTACCTGAATCTCTTCATTTAATGTATTAAAGCCTTTCTCGCCATCTGTATTAAGCAATGCAGCATGTGTTAATATACAACATTGTTCTATATTTTTCTTAAGTGACAGACCAGTATAATCATTGATGCGTCTTAACTTAATAAATCGGGGATAGTTATTCCCTTTATCTGTAGATAGAATACCAAGAATAGGCTGTTGCTCACTTGCACGACCCGCATTATTCTTGGATTTTGCACCAATATTAAAGACATCCGCCTCATAGAAAAGGCTGTTGAGCAGCTTCTCTGAATTGCTTAGTGACATAAGATTCTACACTTGTTCTCTAGAAGAAGTGCAGTCTTGTGGTTAACATCTAGTATTGAACATAAATTTATTGCACTGATTCCTTTATTTTCATTAAGGAAAAGGAAAACACCTAACAGAAGTTTGTATAGATCAAGTTTGCAGCTCTGAAAAATAGTGCCTGAAAGCAGAGAATGTTGCTTATGGCATGAGCTACATTCAAGAACATATGAAGTCTTGGTCTTTCCTACACGCTTGACTAGGTAATACTTATGACATCCGCAACGGTCACATGAAAATCCCCCAGGCCATTTCATGGATTTGAAGAATTCAATACAGTTACCAATATTGTTTGAATAATTTTGAGTGAACTGATAAAGAGAAGCTTTCTTTGGCTTTAATACTGTATTTGACATGTGGTTATACCTCCATCTGATTTCTAATCTAATTATAGAACGGATGGAAAATCCATGTATTCAATTCAGCTTCATGAACGCCGTCCAATCGGTGCTTATAGAATTTAATTTTCACTAACCTGTAGGTATTCAAATTTTCTTTTAATAAAACAAAAAAATATCCTTTTTCACTTTCAACAAGTATTGGATATTATTTAGCACATCAAAATGATGATTTTGAAACAGCTATTAATCAAGCGGATGCTTTAATGTATCAGATAAAGAAAGACAAAAAAGCTCAAAGAAATTAATCTTGAGCTTTTTTTACATCTGATAAAAGTTTTTTAATTCTAACAAATGCTTCTTCAATATTTTCTTTAGATGAAGCAAAAGAAATTCTAACAAAATCAATAAAGTCCTTACCAAAACCACTTGCTGGTACAACAGCTACGCCATAATCAAGTAACTTATCCGCAAATTCTTGCCCATTAAGCCCCGTTTTAGAAACATCAACCATAATATAGAAAGCCCCATGAGGTTTAATGTATGAAAGACTTTCACATTGATCTAATTGTTCCATAATAAATGTTCTTCTTTCATGGAAAGTATCTACCATATGTTGAACTTCTTCTTTTACATCTTCTTGATCAATTGCTTTTGCCATTCCTATTTGCGCAAATGTCATTTGTGATGTTGTTGTATATTGATGTACTTTTAAAATAGGCTCTATATTTTCTTGACTAGAAGCAATATATCCCATTCGCCACCCTGTCATAGCATACGCTTTAGAAAAACCATTAACAATAATTGTATAATCTTTCATGTTTTCAAATGAGGCAATAGAAACATATTGCTTTTCATAATCGAGTTGATTATAAATTTCATCAGCTAATATTAAAATATTGTTTTCTCGAGCTAGTTGGCATACCTTTTCTAATGTTTCCTTTTGATAAACAGCTCCAGTTGGATTATTTGGATTATTAATAATAATCATTTTTGTTTTGTCTGTTATTTTATTTTTAACTTCATCTAGATCTATTTGAAATCCATTGCTTGGCTTTAAAGGAATTTCTACAGGAATTCCTTTACATAATAAAACTGTATTTTGATAAGAAACAAAGGCTGGTGTAAAAATAATAACTTCGTCCCCTTCATCAATAAAAGCCTGACACGTATTATTGATGGCTTCACTACAACCACATGTCATAATAATTTCTTGGTCGCTATCATAATCAATGGTTGTTTGTTGTTTTAAAAGTTGTGATACTTTTTGTCTTAAACCTAAATATCCTCGATTAGAACTATAATGTGTTTGGTTATCATTTAAAGCCTCAATTGTTGCTTTTTTGATGCCTTCTGGTGTATTAAAATCAGGTTCTCCTGCACATAAAGATACAATACTTTTCCCTTGACTTTTTAATTTTTCAACCTTTTCCATAACAACACGAATAGATGACATTTGTACTTGATCTATTCTTTTAGCGTATATATTTTCTTTTTCCATTTTGACACTTCCTTTTTGATAACTATTATATACTAATTATCGTCAAATACACAACAAAACATCTTAAATAAAAATACCTAATTTCTATAAAATATATCTATAAATTTTCTTCTTAATATCTATTAGATTTATCTATTTTTTGTTTTTATAATAAAGATAAGGAGGATTATATTTATGAATAAAGAATTTGAAGGAAAATATGCTGTTGTTACTGGAGGAGCTGGCGGAATCAGTTACGAAGCTGCAAAAGCACTTGCAAAAAAAGGATTATCTGGTGTTGTTTTAGCTGATTTAAATATTGAGCAAGCAACAGAAAGTGCTAAAAAACTAGAAGAAGGAACAGGATGTCACTGTTATCCATGCAAAGTAGATGTTTCTAATCCTGAAGATATTGAACATCTATTTGAATTTGCATTAGAAAAAATGCCAACATTTCATATTTTAGTTAATGGAGCTGGTGTTTGTCCAACAACCCCTATTGAAGATTTGGATGCTGATAAATGGGATTGGTGCATGAATATTAATTTAAGAGGTGCTCATTTATGTATGAGAGAAGCCATCAAAACTATGAAAAAACAAAAATATGGAAAAATCGTAAACATTTCTTCTGTGGCTGCACGAATTGGAGGTATCGCTTCTTCTGTAAGTTATGCTGCAAGTAAAGGTGGTCTTTTATCTGCTACAAAAAGTTATGCAAAAGTTTTAGGAACTTATAATATTAATGTTAACGCTGTTTGTCCTAGTGTCATCAACACAAATATGACAGCTAATACAAATTACAGTGCTGCTGGTATCCCACTTGGACGTTTAGGTGAAACAGAGGATGTTGCAGAAGTTATTGCCTTTCTAGCAAGTGATGCCTCTAAATATATTACTGGTCAAGGTATAGATATAAATGGTGGTTCTTATATGAACTAAAACACAAAAAAAAGCTTCATCATGAAGCTTTTTTATTATCTTTATTTTTCTTTAACAAGTTTACTTCCTGAGTTGAAACCAATCATTAATCCTAATGCAACAAGTAAGATTGCAACTACTAATTGTAATCCATCAACCATTAAAACAAATCCACCTGTTACAAATAATTTCATAACGATTCCATAGATAGCTTGTACTAATGCTGTCATTGTAACGATAAACATTAATACCATTGGGATATATAACATAAATCCTTTTCTTCCAGTAACTTTTAAGAAAACAGCTAATGAAATTAAAACCATTGCAGCTAATAATTGGTTAGCTGATCCGAATAATGGCCAAATATTAACATATCCACCTAAACTTAATAAATATCCACAAACTAAAGAAATAATTGTTGAAACGTATTTATTAGTTAAAACTTTAACTAAACCACTTGGTTCTTGTCCTTCTTCTACTTCAAAGAATTCTTGGAAAGACATTCTTGAAATTCTTGCAACAGCATCTAATGAAGTTAAAGCAAGAGCTGAAACAAACATTGTCATAATGCATAATCCCCATGATTGAGGTAAACCAAGTTGAGCAACTAAACCAGTAACACCAGCTGAGAATTTAGTAAATGGTGTTGCTGTATCAGCTAAAGCCATATTAGCAAGTGTACTATCTAAGACACCAGATGCTTTTAAGTTTGGTAAAGCACCAACAATAACGATAACTAAGATAGCAAGTAATGATTCAAGTAACATAGAACCATAACCAACTTGTAACATATCTTTTTCGTTTTCTACTAATTTTGAACTTGTTTCAGATGAGACAAGTGAATGGAAACCAGAAACGGCACCACAAGCAATTGTAACAAATAATGTTGGGAAGATATAACTTCCTGAAGCAGATTTAAATCCTACAAAAGCAGGTGTTGTAATTGTTGGATTGCTTACAAATACACCAATTACAGCAGCAACGATCATTCCAATGAATAAGAATGTTGTTAAATAATCACGTGGTGTTTTAAGTAACCACATAGGTGTAACTGAAGCAAAGAAAATATATACAAAGACAACATAAATCCAAGTTGTTTTAGTAGCATATACTGGAAACATAATTCCAAGTGCTAACATAGCAATAATTAAAGCAATACCAAGAATCACTTTTGGTAAACCTTCTAGTTTAACTTTTTTCAAGAATAAACCAAAGGCCATTGCTACGAAAACATATAAAATTGAAATTGAAGCAGCACTCGCATTTGGTGCAAGTTTAGCTCCATCAGCACTAATTCCATTAAATGTTCCAGCAACCATATCAGCGAAAGCTGCAATAACAATTAATGTAAAAATCCAACAAAATAAGAAAAATAATTTTTTACCTTTACGTCCAATATATTTTTCAATGATTTGTCCCATTGATTTTCCTTCTGTTTTAACAGAAGCATAAAGTGCTCCAAAATCTTGTACAGCACCAAAGAATACACCACCAACGATAACCCATAAAAAGGCTGGTAGCCAACCAAACATCATTGCCATAACTGGTCCAGTTACAGGTCCAGCTCCTGCAATTGATGAGAATTGATGAGCAAAGACTGACCATTTGTTTGTAGGTACAAAGTCTGTCCCATCTTCTTTTGCAACAGCAGGTGTTGTTGCTTTTGGATCAATTCCCCATGTTTTAACTAAGTAACGACCATAGAATAAATAAGCCACTACTAAAATTAAAGCGCTTAATCCAAGTAATAGTAAACCATTCATAAATGAATCCCCCTCTTTTAATTCAATCATCACATATAAAAAGGTTTTCGCTTAACTTTACGCTAAGACGAAAACCTTGTTCCGCGGTACCACTTAGATTGCGATATTTAATCGCCCCTTCACATCTTTTTATAATGCTATTTCTTTAACGCAGAAATTACGATTTCCCTACTTTTATTTCAAGATAATAGCTCACAAGTGATGGTCTTATATCATTACCTACATTCTTTCCACCAACCGAATGTTCTCTATAGGAAGCGGATGTAAAATCGTATCTTGTTCATCGCTCATTTATATGTATGTCTATATATTATACCTCTTTTTTTGTTTGTCAATAGTTTTTTATTTTAATAACTATATTTTTTATCAATAAATATTTATTTCGTTCAGTCAACTCATCTTTTGATACATATAATATATTGGTGATTATATGTCTCTACCTTACATGAATACTGTTTTACTTAATCAGATGATTGTTATCATTTCACAATCATTTAATGAATGTTTTTCAAATGATGAACAGGCCATTATTGGCGCTTTTTTAACAACTCTAGGAGATATGCTCTCTTTAAATAGTGCTTATATCTCTTATTTACAAGATCAAAATTCCCTTTTTAAACAAAATCAAAATGATTATGATTTATTAGAAAAAAGTATTGAAAAAATAAAAGTAGAACTTAATAAAATGAAAAGTAATGTCCAAAAATGAACATTACTTTTATTAATTATTAACACTTTGATGTGGGGCATATGTCGCATCATCAATTCCTTTAAAAGTATAGCCTAAATTTTTATAGTGTTCAATAATAGCAGGTAAGGCTTGAACAGTGGTATCCTTAGCTTGTGTATCGTGGCATAAAATCATGACATTATTATCATGACATGATGTCCCGTTTCTAATCAACTTATCTACAGCTACATGATTTCCTGAAGCATCTGTTGAATCTCCATTCCAATCATAATATTGATATCCTTTTTCAACAACTTCTTTTGTAAGAGTTGACATAATTCCTTGACAATATCTTCTTGACACTGTATTTGAACTTCCACCTGGGAAACGAATATAATGTGGTACAAAACCGATTTCTTTTTTTACCATTTGCCCTACTTTATTTAAATCATCAAAATAAGCATCAACTGAAGCATAGACAGTTGAATATTCATGACTATACGTATGAAGAGCAATCGTATGTCCTGCATTATAAGCATCTTTAATCAAATAATTATAATCTTGATTTCTTCCTGTTACAAAAAATGTTGCTTTAGCATCATATTTTGCAAGTATATCCATGATTTTTTTAGTATTTTCTGATGGACCATCATCAAATGTTAAATAAACAACTTTTTCATTAGATTGTTTATCACTACCAATTTTTTTAATTACATTTACTTTTCTTTTAACAGTTATTTTGTTTCCAGAACTATCTTTTGCCACATAAGTAACTTCATACGTTCCTTCTTTAGAAGTATCTAAATTTTTATCATCAATTTTATATTGGATATCTTCTAAACTATTATCACTTACTTCCACACCAGCTTTTAAATCAGGTGTTGTATTTAAAGAAACCGTCAAATCATCCAATCCCTTAAATACAGGTTTTTGTGTATCTACAACTTGAATCGTTGTTGTATATTCTCTATTTTTATATGTATATGTCACTTCATATTTTCCTAGCTTTTTAATATTTAAATTTTTGCTTTGACATGCTACATCTTTAACACTTCCATGTTCAACTTCACTAATATAGCTATTGGGATTAAACTTCCCATTAATTTCTACTGTCAGATTTTCTTTAAAATGCAGTTGTTTTTTTATAAATGTTTGATAAACAAATAAACCTATTCCTAAGACGATTACTCCAATCAAAGTAATCACTAATTTTTTTCTATTTTTCATATAGACTCCTACTCTTTTCTAAATATTCTTGTACTTTTTTAATAAACCTATCAATAACTGGTGAAAGACGTGTATATTTCTTCCATATAAAAACGGTATTTGTTGATAGTTCTGGATAAAAAGGAATGAAACAAATATTCTTTTGATTTAACACCTGATAGGCTCCTTCTACTGTAATCGCTGCTCCTTGATCATCTTGAATAAAAGGAAGAATTGCTGAAGCAAAATTATAAGAAAACATGCTGTGCAACGAAACATCCCCTTTTAACCAATTAGAAATTTCACTTTGAACAATTTCTCTATTTGTTAAAAACAATGGTAATTCTTTTAAATCCTCTTTTTTAACATAGGGCTTATTAGCCAAAGAATTAGTTTTTGAAACAATGATTCCCCATTTTTCTTGAAGCGGTATACGTAAATGATTATATTTTGAAATATCTACTGGTTCCAACAAAATCCCAATATCTACTAATCCTTGATCAACTCTTTCTTTAATCAAATCCGCATTTCCTACATAGATATCAAATTTTACAAGAGGGTATTCATCATGAAACTCTTCAATCACTTGCGAAAGAACCGTTTGTGAAGATGAAAAAATACCCGTTCCAATCATAATTTGACCAACCATTTCTTCTTCACTTTGAGTAATCTCTTGTTCTGTTTTATTAACAAGTGATAAAATTTCTTCTGCTCTTCTTCTAAGTAAAACACCCTCATCTGTGAGTTCTATTTTTCTTTTTCCTCGAATAAATAAAGGCTTCCCTAATTCATCTTCCAACTGCATTAATTGTCTTGATAATGTAGGTTGTGTCATATGTAGTTGCTTAGCTGCACGCGTAATATTTTTCTCACGCGCAACCATTAAAAAATACTGAAGTATTCTAAGTTCCATGATTTTTACCTTCCTTTTTATTTTAACCCATATTTCTTAAAAAAAATCTAAATTATTCTAAAGATTTCTAAAGAATTATATTTTTTCTAAATATCCGCTTTCTATCCAGCCTATTTCTTTATTTTTGATAATATAGGCAAATTTCCCATATAATCCTATTACTTTAACATCTTCATTTTCATGAACCGTTATAAAATGATCAATATAATCATCTAAACAATAAAAGTGTTTATTTTTCAAATAAATAAATTCATTTTTGATCCATAACATTTGGTTTGTATGAATAACTTTACAAAATGAAAATTCTTCTCTTTTTTCTAAAATTTCTATTTCAAAATTTGGCCAGGAAACCTTATGATTTTCCTTATTTTCTACAAATTTGTCTTGTTTTATTCTATAGATTGGTAAAGGTTGTACAAAATGATTCTTAAAAGTTAAATTCTTACCATCATTTTCAATAATAAGTGCATTCAATTGACTGATAAATTTAACCCCTGTTCCGCCATCAATACTAATTATTTTTTTATCAAAATCCATCAAAACATCATTTTTAATTTGATCTTGATAAAAATTTGACGTTGGTAAATGACCTACTATGACATATTTTTTTAAACAATGACCTACTTTTTGAAAATCTCTTTTTTCGATAAATGAAGAAAGCGGTGCATTTTGCCAATCATTTTTGTTTTCAATCCCAGCATGAATACATAAAAAATCATCGGTTTCTATTGAAGTAGGCAAACTCGCTATATAATTAAGTTCTTCTTGTAAAGATTCTCTTACAATTTTTTGTAAGATTTGTGGTTTTTCTTTCTTTAAATCTAAATGTTTTCGAGAAACAATTTGATCAATCATTCCACTTTTACCAATTTTACGTAAGTAATGTAACATTTCTTGACAAAGATCATCATCATTAATCAATGCATCTAAAGCATATTCACAATTACCTAGTAAAACATATACCCTTTGGCTTTTTTGTTGTAAATATTGAAGATAGTGTACTGTTTCTATGGCTTGTGTTCCCTTTTCTACAAAATCTCCATCAATGATCAAATAGTCTTGTGTAGTATATCGTGCTTCTTTTAAAAGCTGTTTGAAACGATCTAAATGACTATGAATATCAGAAACAACAATACATCTATAAGGTTTTTCTATATTTAGTTTTTCATGTCTTATTTCTATCATATATCACCTATTTAAAAAGGATAGAAATTCTATCCTACTTTCTTTTTAACATTGTTTCAATAAGTTCATCATTATTTTTAGTATTTCTAAATAATAAAAGCGCATCATCTAAATTTTGACTCGAACGTGTCCCATTTAATGAATAATGAATCATATGGTTCACTTGTAGTTCTTTTTCACTTAATAATAAATCTTCTCTTCTTGTTCCAGATTTAGCTATGTCGATTGCTGGAAAAATGCGTTTTTCTTGCATTGCACGAGATAATACAAGTTCCATGTTTCCTGTTCCTTTAAACTCTTCATAAATAACATCATCCATACGACTTCCTGTATCTACAAGAGCAGTTGCAAGAATCGTCAAACTTCCCCCTTCTCTCATATTTCTGGCCGCACCAAAAAATCTCTTTGGCATATAAAGACAGTTTGGATCTAATCCCCCTGAAAGTGTTCTTCCTGATGGCGAACAAATCAAATTATAAGAACGTGTTAAACGTGTTATACTATCTAATAAAATCATTACATCTTGACCATGTTCAACAAGACGTTTTGCTCTTTCAATGACCATTTCTGATACTTTTTTATGTCGATCTGGTGTTTCATCAAACGTTGAATAAAGAACTTCCACATTATCTCCTTCAACAGCTTCTTTAATATCCGTTACTTCTTCTGGCCTTTCATCAATTAATAAAATTAAAATATGTATATCTTTATTATTTTCTTTAACAGCTAAAGCTATATCTTTTAAAAGCGTTGTTTTTCCTGCTTTTGGAGGAGAAACAATAATTCCTCTTTGACCTTTACCAATAGGAGCAAGTAAATCTATCATTCTCATTGCTATTTTTCCATTTTTGCCAACACTAATTTTTTCATTTGGAAAAATTGGTGTTAAGCTTTCAAAGGATTTTCTTTTCATTGCTGTTTCTAAATCATAATGATTGATTTTTTGAATATGTAAAAGAGATCTAAACTTTTCAGATGCTTTTGGTTCCCTAACAACACCTGTAATAAAATCACCTGTTTTTAATTTAAATTTATAAATTTGTGATTGAGAGACATAGACATCATGAGGATCTGATAAATAATTTGCATTTCTAATAAAACCAAATCCATCAGGCAATACTTCTAAAAAACCTGTTGTAATGATTCCATCATCTAATGAATCTTTTGTATATTCTTTCTTTTCTTTTTTTGTATTTTCCATAATATCACCTCAACCATTATGTCATATTTTCTTCTTTTTAGCTATAAAAACAAAAGAAAAAGTAGATTTCTATCTACTTTATTCAACAAAGGTAAAAACATCTTTTGCTTTAAGATGTTCTAAAATAAAGATTTCATTTTCATCAATATGTCCTAATAAATTTCTTTGACCATCTACCTTCATTTCTTTTAAAACGATTTGAATTTCTCCTCGATAATGTACAAGATTGTCATTGACAATTACAACATCACCCCTTGTATAGTACGCTTTATCACAAGGACGACATGAAATTTCTTTTCCTTTATAAATCATTCTTGTCCAACGTGAACGTAACATATAATTCATACAATCACCTAAATCACTATGACTTGGATAATTAAATAAAATTTCTTTTTCCAAAGCAGTAATACCCTTATCTAAATGAATCTTAAAAGGTATTCTTTTAGTTAAACCATGGGGCACAAAATCTGCTAAAAAACCTAAAGATTCATTTTTAGGAATATCTACATACACTTGTTTCATTACTTGATCGATTGCTTTAAATTCTTCATCACTAGTATAGGCATTTCCAATGATTATTTCATCTACATTGTCTAAAGCTAAACAGTGTTTTAATTGAATTTCTATCGGCATATCTCGATGTTCTTCAATGGTTGGAAGACCATCACTCACTGGCCATGGTCCATGACTTCCCTTAACTAAACTTGAAATAAAGATAGCTACCGGAATATTTTTAGCTTTCCAATAATTATTAATATCATTAATAGCTTCTAAACTTGGAGCCGTATATCTTTCTGGATAGAAATTATGACATGTAGAAATATTTTCTGGTTTAGCTCCATTTTTAATAGCTGTTTCAATGACATCAATAAAACTTGTAGACATTTCAATTTTAATGCCTTCTTTATTATTAATAAGAGTGGCATCCCTTTCATCGTTAAAACTAAAATCCATTCTTAAAATATCTACCCCAATATCTTTAAAAACCGAAAGATCTGTTTCTGTTGCTTCTAATCTATGAAATAACTCACTATTACAGTCACCAGAAACAATCATACCATATTTATGAACGATTTTTGTAAAATCTTTAAAATAAGCAATAATTTCTTCTTTTGTCCCTGGTACTGAAAACATGCTTGTAAATACTTTTTTAAAACCATAAGTCGATGCTTTTTTTAAATAGGCATCAATTTCTTCTAATGTTTCTTGTTCTGGATATAAAGAAACACCTAACATTACTTTTTTCATAAACATCCTCCTCATAAACATTATTTTATCATGTATATACAAGTATCACAATAAATAAAAAGAGGATTTCTCCTCTTTAAACAAAAGCATGATCAATTTCAATGACACAATGATATTCGTCACTGATTTGTTTGACTTCAGCACTTATTTTATTCTTTAAAATTTGATGACTAATTTGATCATTAGCTGGTATTAAAACATCAAATATTAAATTTGTATGATTCTTTCCTGGAACCATTCTAAAATCATGAATCGAATAATGTTCATCTATTCCTTTTACAATTTCTAAAACTTGTTGTTTTAAAGCTAATAACCTTGGATTATGCACATCCACTGGATCATAATGAATGGTCGTATGAATATGATATTTTTCTTGAATTGCTCTTTCAATATCATCGATTTCTTCATGAATTTTCATAATATCTTCTTGACAATCTACTTCCACATGAAGTGTCATAAACATTCTTCCTGGTCCATAATCATGCATCATTAAATCATGAATACCTAAAGGTTTATCATATGACATAATAAAATTTTCAATGTCATCTATCAAGGCTTTATCAGGTGCCAATCCTAATAAAGGATTGATTGTATCTTTAAATACATTAATTCCTGCAAAAATAACAATTAAAGAAACAATTGTCCCAATAATTCCATCAACTGGTAAATCAGTTATCAATGTAAGTATTAAAGAAACAAGTGTTGCAAATGTTGTCACAACATCATTTAAACTATCTTGTCCTGCAGCTTTTAAAGATGATGAATCAATTTTTTTACCAATTTGATTATTAAAATAATACATCCATAGCTTCACTAAAATAGAAAATATTAAAATCACTACTGCAACAAATGAAAACATAACTTTTTCAGGATTAAAAATCTTAACAACTGATTCTTTTAAAGATTGAATACCTACTACTAAAATTAAAAAAGCAATCACCATTCCTGCAATATATTCATAACGTCCATGACCATAGGGATGATCTTTATCAGGATGTTTATTAGCAAGTTTAAAACCAAATAAAGAAGCTAAATTACTTCCTACATCCGATAAGTTATTTAAACCATCTGCTTGAATAGCAACTGAATGAACAATTAAACCAATTGTTATTTTAAAAATAACTAAAACAATATTGCATATAATGGACAAAATGGAACATAACGTTCCATAAGCTTGTCTTACTTTTTGATTTTTATAATCATCATAATTTTCAATAAATCTTTGTGTTAAAAAATGAATCATGATAAAACATCATAAACAAAAATATTTTGTTTATCTACCTTTATTAATTCAACTTCTTCTAATTCTTTTAAATATTTATTTACTTTTTCTTGATCAACTTCTTTATTAGCAAGTATTGCAAGATTTACTTGAATTTGGGGATTATCCACTTTAATATAAGCTGTATTTTCAGTTGTATAACCTGCTTTATTTTTCATTGTTTCTAGAATTGAAACATAAGCAAGTTTTGTTTCTAATCTTAAACTTTTATAATGATCAAATAATACCTTTGGCATATAAAATTCATCCTTTGATTTTTCAATAACTTCTTTTAAACTTTCTTTAGTATATAATTCCATACTTCTTCACTCCTTTTGTTTCTATATTATACCATATCTAGAAAAAAAGAACATTGTGTTAATCTCTTTTTCTTTGCGTAAATGTACTGACATCGTCAAAACCAATTTCCTGATATTTTTTTGCTACATTTAAACAATTTTCACCAACACGTTCACTTGTATGACTATCAGTACCAATGGTAATAATACGTCCTTCTAAATCATAGTAACGTTGTACCTGTTCAAAATTAGGAAATCCACATGTTTTTAAATCTCGATATCCCGATGTATTGACTTCAATACCTTTTCCTTTTTGAATAAGTGTTTTAAAGATTTCATCTATAATATCTTGATATTTTTGATGATCAACAGTTTTATCCTCATAAGGTCCATATCTTACAATATAATCTAAATGGCCTAAAACATTAAAACAATCGAAAGCTTTTACACATTTTAATGTTTCTTCAAAAAATTCACGATGTGCTTGTTCCTTTGTTTTTCCTTTAAAAAATTCACCATAATAAAATTCTGTATGATGAATCACATGAATAGATCCAATAACAAAATCAAAAGGATATTGTTGAATTAAATTTTCAATTTCTTCTTGATGATCTAAATCCAATCCCATTTCAATACCCCATTTAATTTTTATTTGATCTTTGAATTCCTCTTTTAAACTTTGAATCTCTTGATAATAGTTTTCAACATCTAATTCAAAAGAATCTATTGGATAATCAAAATCACGATGATCTGTAAAACAGATTTCATCTAAATTCATTTCTATTGCTTTTAAAACATGTTCTCTAGGATTTGCCTCACTATCCCCTGAAAAATGTGTATGCATATGATAATCTATAACTCTCATATTTTATCCTCCATTTTTCCTTATTATAACAAATAAGAGAAAATATTGCTATTTTCTCTTATTCATAAATTATCTGTTAAATTAATCTAAATCAGTTCCGTTTGATTCTATTACTTTTTTATACCAATAGAATGAATCTTTTGGTCTTCTTGATAAATCTCCAGTTCCATCATCATGTTTATCTACATAAATGAAACCATAACGTTTTCTCATTTCTCCAGTTCCAGCAGAAACTAAATCAATACATCCCCATGTTGTATAAGCAATTAAATCAACCCCATTATCACAAGCAGCTGACATTGCTTCAATATGTGGTCTATAGTAATCAATACGATAATCATCATGGATTGATCCATCTTCTTCTACTGTATCATAAGCACCTAGTCCATTTTCTACGACCATTAGTGGAATTCTATAACGGTCATAGATTTTTTCTAATGAATATTGAAGTCCTAATGGATCTAAAGCCCATCCCCAATCTGAATAAGTTAAATATGGGTTACGAATACCTGCCGCAAAGTTACCTTGTACTGTATCTTCTGTTTCATGAGTTGTCACATTGTTTGTCATATAGTAACTATATGTAAACATATCAACAACACCTTCTTTTAAGACTTTTAAATCTTCTTCAGTGATATCTAAATCTGTAATGTTATGTTCTTTCCAAATTCTCTTTGCAAATGGAGGATAAGCACCAAAGCATTGAACATCTCCACAATACCAGAAGTTTTCTTCCATTGTTTGTTGATTTAATAACATGTCTTTTGGATCACATGTATGTGGATATGTGATTGCTCCTCCAAGCATACATCCAATTTTGTTTTCAGGATCAATTTCATGTCCTAATTTAACGGCTTTTGCACTTGCCACAAATTGATAATGTAAATGTGTTAAACGTTTTTTGTAATCTTCATCAGTTGTCCCATCACCAAACATATTAATAACATTTAAAGTATTATTGATTTCATTAAATGTTAGCCAATATTTAACAAGTCCTTTGTATTCAGTAAAGACTGTTTTACAGTATTTTACAAAGAAATCAATGTATTGACGATCTTGCCAATCTCCATATTTTTCTACTAAATAAATTGGTGTATCAAAATGATGAATCGTAACTAATGGTTCAATATTATATTTTCTTAATTCTTTGAAAACATCTCTATAAAATTCAATACCTTCTTGATTAGGTGTTTCTTCATCTCCACGAGGATAGATTCTTGACCAAGAAATAGACATTCTAAACATCTTGAATCCCATATCCGCAAATAATTTAATATCTTCTTTATAATGATGATAGAAATCAGTACCTTCATGATTTGGATATAAATATCCATCTAAACAAGCATAATGATCTCCACCTTCTGGTAAAGCATCATCAAAATGAACTTGTGGTGTTGCATGTGCATTTCCATCTTTATCGATCCAAGTTACTTTTCTTGGCTCTTTAACACTTCCACCTGTTGTAAAGTCTGTTAAGGCTGGACCACGTCCACCTTCATTCCATCCACCTTCATATTGGTTTGCAGCTGTTGCTCCTCCCCAGAAAAATCCTTCTTTAAATCCCATTTGAATTCCTCCTTTATCATTGATTACTATTATATTCATTTTTATGTATTCGTTTACATTTTTTCATAATATGAAACATAAAAAGAGAAGATTTAATAATCTCCTCTTGTATGAAATTCTTTTTTGTTTCCAGTTACTTGATGTCTTTCTTTAAGTTTATTTTGAATATCTTCTAAACTGACACCTCGATCATTCATTAAAACAAAAGTGTGGAATAATAAATCAGATATTTCTCCAACCAATTCTTCTTTATTATCATTTTTTGCTGCAATAATTGTTTCGCTTGCCTCTTCACCTACTTTTTTACAAATCTTATCAACCCCTTCATTCAATAAGTAATTTGTATAAGATTTTTCAACTGGATGAATCTTACGATCAGCAATTGTTTTTTCCAATTCTCTAAAAATATCTCTTGCATCATAAGCTTGTACTTCATTAAAGAAGCATGAATAAGCCCCAGTATGACAAGCCGCTCCTGTTTGTTTGACATAAATCAATAAAGTATCTAAATCACAATCTAAATACATTCCTTTAATATCTTGAAAATGTCCTGATTCTTCTCCTTTATGCCATAACTTTTGTCTGCTTCTTGAATAAAAAACAGTTTGTTTAAGTTCTAACATTTTATCATAAGCTTCTCCATTGACATAAGCTAACATTAATACTTCTTTTGTTTGATAATCTTGGACAATTGCTGGAATTAATTCCATTTTATTAAAATCTGGTCTCATTATCTTGTTCTCCTTACATTTATACCATGTTTTTTACATTCATTTCTTACATCTTCAACAGTTGCTTCATTAAAGTGGAAAAGTGAAGCCACTAATGCTGCATCAACATTTGTTTTTTCAAAAACATCAACAATATCTTGAATACTTCCACAACCACCTGAAGCAATAACTGGAATATCAACAGCCTTACAAACAGCATTAAGCATTTCAATATCATAACCCGCTTTAGTTCCGTCAGCATCCATCGAAGTAAGCAATACTTCTCCAGCACCTAAACTTTTGCATTTTTTTACCCATTCAATTAAATCTAAACCTGTATTTTCTCTTCCACCTTTAACGTAGACATCCCATCCACTTTGGTCTTCTCTTTTTTTGGCATCAATAGCAATTACTACACATTGAACCCCAAATTCATCAGCTGCTTCTTTAATTAGTTGAGGATTAGCAATTGCTGCAGAATTAATAGAAACTTTATCAGCACCTGAGGCAAGAATCATTCTAAAATCATCTAATGTTCTAATTCCACCTCCTACTGCTAGAGGAATTGTTAGTTCTGAAGCCCCGCGTTCAATAATATCTTTCATAATGCCTCTATCTTCATAAGAAGCTGTAATATCCAAAAAGACAACTTCATCTGCACATTGTACGTCATATTTTTTAGCAAGTTCAATAGGGTCTCCAACATCTTTTAATCCAACAAAATTGACTCCTTTAACCACTTTTCCATCTTTGATATCCAAACAAGGAATTATACGTTTTGTAAGCATTTGATTGTCTCCTTTAAATCAATTTTCTTTTCATAATAAGCTTTTCCAACGATACATGCATAATAATCTTTTTGAGCAACTTTTTGAATATTATCAAAATCTTTAATTCCTCCAGAAACAACAAATTGAATTTGACTGTTTTTAGCGATTTCATCATACATTTCAAAATTAGGTCCTGTCAAAGTTCCATCTTTAGAAATATCTGTTGCTACAATATAACCAACACCAATAGCTTCCAAATATTGAATAAATTCAATATAAGGCATTTGACTTGTTTCTAACCATCCTGCTGTAGAAACAAAACCATTTTTAACATCTACACCGACAACTATTTTCTCACTACCATATTGTCTTAATACTTCTTTTAAAAATTTGGGGTCTTTTAAAGCTGCCGTTCCTAAAATAACACGATCAATTCCTACTTCATCTAAATAGAGTTGAACTGTTTTTAAATCACGGATTCCTCCACCAAGTTCTATTTTCATTTTTGTGCTATTTCTAATTTTTTTAATCGTTTCTAAATTTTTAGCAAAACCATCTTTAGCGCCATCTAAATCTACAACATGTAAATAAATAGCTCCTGCTTTTTCAAAAGTTTGAGCAAGTTCTTCTGGATGATCACTATAAACCGTTTTTTGATTATAATCTCCTTTAAATAAACGTACTGCTTGTCCATCTTTTAAATCTATTGCTGGAATAACTAACATTCGACCATCTCCTTAAACGCAAGTAATATTTTATGCCCAACCATTCCTGATTTTTCAGGATGGAATTGGCACCCAATGACATTTTTATTTTGCACTAAAGCTGTAACTTTAGTAGTTCCATAATCTGTATACGCTACAAGATTTTCATCTTTACAATGTGCCATATATGAATGTACAAAATAAACATCATCATTTTCATGTACATATTTCAAAATTGGTTGATGATTTGTTATATGTAATTGATTCCATCCCATATGAGGAATCTTTTCATCAATATCCATATAACATACTGAACCTGGAATAAATCCTAGTCCTTTTGTTTCTTTTACTTCACACCCTTTTTCAAATAAAATTTGCATTCCTAAACAAATCCCAAGAATAGGAATTCCTGCCTCTTTTCGCTCTGTTAAAATATCAACTAAATGATACTTTTCTAAATTCTTCATCGCAGTAGGAAAAGTTCCTACTCCAGGTAAAACAATTCCCTTAGCTTCTTTAATAACTTTTTCATCTCTAGAAACAACAGCTTCAAGTCCAATTCTTTTAAAAGCACCGACAACACTTTTTAAATTTCCTACATTGTAATCAATAATAACAATCATTTATAAAACTCCTTTTGAAGAAACGATCTTATCTTTATTTTTTTCATCAATGCGTACCGCCTCTTTTAAAGCTCTTCCAAAAGCTTTAAAACATGCTTCGATTACATGATGAACATTATTTCCATAAGCCTCATTTAAATGCAATGTTGCATTCATATTGTAAGCAACCGCTCTAAAAAATTCTTCTGTCATTTCACTTTCATAATTTCCTAAATTAACTTTAGGAATATCTACATTAAAAACAAGGAAACTTCTTCCTGAAATGTCTAAATTGCATGTTACTAGTGCTTCATCCATAGGAATTGTAAAATGCCCATAACGTGTAATACCCTTTTTATCACCTAAAGCTTCTAAAATAGTTTTACCTAAAGCAATTCCCATATCTTCAACGCTATGATGACTATCTACTTCTAAATCACCATGACAAATCATTTTGATATCCATTTCACTATGGAAAGCAAACAAGGTCAACATATGATCAAAAAAACCAATCCCTGTTTGAATCTCTGCTTTCCCTGTACCATCTAAATTAATTTCTAAACTAATTTGTGTTTCATTTGTATTTCTTTTTAGTTTGGCTTCTCTCATGATTATTCCTCCTCAAAACGTACAGCAATACTATTTGCATGAGCATCTAAACCTTCACTTTTTGCGAAAGTTTGAACATCATCTTTAAATGTTTCTAAAACATCTTTTGGATAATAACTATAAGATGAATATTTAACGAAATCATAAACACCTAACGCTGAATAGAATTTAGCTGTTCCTCCTGTTGGTAAAACATGGTTTGTTCCTGACATATAATCACCTAGAGGTTCTGGTGAGTATTCTCCAAGGAAAATAGAACCTGCATTTTTAATATAAGGAAGTGTATTGACTGGGTTTTCAACTAAAACTTCTAAATGTTCTGGCGCTAAATAATTAGATACTTCAAAAGCTTCTTTTAAGTCTTTTACAAGAATTGCTCCTCCATAATTTTGAAGAGATTCTTCAATAATTTCTTTACGTGATAAATAAGCCATTTGTCTTTTGAGTTCAACATTGACTTTTTCAGCAAGTTCTTTACTTGTTGTTACAAGCATTGCACTAGCAAGTTTATCATGTTCTGCTTGTGACATTAAATCAGCAGCAATATATTTAGGATTCGCATTTTCATCAGCAATAACTAAAACTTCGCTTGGACCTGCCACCATATCAATATCGACAACCCCATAGCTTAATTTTTTAGCTGTCGCAACAAAGATATTTCCTGGTCCTACGATTTTATCTACTTTTTCAATTGTTTCTGTTCCATTAGCGATAGCAGCAACTCCTTGTGCTCCACCAAATTTATAAATAGTATCAACACCTGATACTTTTGCAGCTGCAACAATAACAGGATTAACTTTGCCATCTGCTTTAACCGGTGTAATAATAACTAAATCTTTAACTCCAGCAAGTTTTGCAGGAATGGCATTCATTAAAACTGTTGAAGGATAGGCAGCTGTTCCACCTGGAACATATAAAGCAACTCTTTCAATTGGTCTTACCATTTGTCCCATGATCACTCCGTTATCTTTATATAATGACCATGATTTATCAATTTGATTTTTATGGAATTCTGTAATTTGTTGTTTTGTTCTTTCAAGGATTCTTATGTAATCTTGATCCACTTGTTTTAAAGCTTCTTCTTTTTCTTGATTTGAAACAACGAAATCATTTTCATCTTTAATTTGATAACCATCAAATTTTCGACAATAGTTGATCAAGGCTTGATTTCCATTTTTTCTAATATCATTAATAATATCATTTACAGCATTATTAACTTCTATCGAAATTTCTTCTTTTCGATTATTTAATTTTTGTGCAATTTCTTTTAAATTCCCATCATATTCAATTACTTTAAGCATCTTAATTTCCCCCTATTACTTTTTCTAATTGATTTACAATATTCATAATTTCATCCTTCTTAAATTTAAAAGCTACCTTATTAACAATCATTCTTGTTGAAATATCACTTACTTTTTCAATTACTTCTAGACCATTTGCTTTAAGAGTTGAACCTGTTTCAACAATATCAACGATTGCATCAGAAATTCCTGTCACTGGTCCTAGTTCAACAGAACCTTCTAATTTAATAATTTCCACATCTTCTTGTTTAGAAGCAAAATATTTCTTCGCAACATTTGTATATTTGCTGGCAATCTTTTTACGACGATTAAATACTTTATTTCGATATTCTGGATAAGCAGCTACTGCGAAATAACATTTTCCTATTTCCAGATCAAGAAGTTCATAGTAATCTTCAAAATCTACATCATCCAACGTATCCTTTCCTACAAAACCAATATCAACAATCCCATGTTCCAAAAATGTAACAACATCATTGGGTTTACCAAAAATCATTGAAATTCCATCTTTTGTTTCAATTAATAATTCTCGATCTTTATTAAAAATAGGATCCATATCAAAACCTGCTTCTGCAAGCAGTTTACATACTTGTTTTTCGATTCTTCCTTTAGTAATAGCTATTTTAATCATGTTACTCTCCCTCTTTTTCAATGGCTTTTAAAATATGATTCATATGAAAGCAGAACCCGACAGCTGTTTTATCAACATTAAATCTAGGAAGCAAATCATCATAACGTCCTCCTGATAAAATTGGATTTGCACTTTGATCACTATACCCTTTAATCATAAAGCCTGTATAATATTTCATGGTTGGAACCATTCCTAAATCAAAAATAATTCCTTCTTTACTATCTAATGATTCATAAAGATCTTTTAATTCTTGTAATGCCCCTAACAAAACAGAATCTTGACATTTATCCATCATTTGATGAAGTAAATCAATATTTCCAAAACATGTTGGTAAAGATAACAGCAATTGATTCAAGCTTTCTTCAAAATCATTTTTAGAAACAAAACGTTTCATTTCACTAATATCTCTTAATCTTAAAATATCTTCTAATTCATTTCTTTGATTTCCCACCAATTCTAATAAACGATTATAGAATTTAGCAGAGCCCAATTCTAAAAGAATATTTTTTAATGAAATTCCTGGTAAAGATTCTTGAATCATTGTCATAACTTCCTTATCTCCTTGAAGTCCTGGCTTATTCATTAATTCTACACCACCTTGAAAAAACTCACTGCTTCTTCCTTTATGCATTGTTTCTTTACGATACACTTTTCCAAAATAACTATAGCGTGCTTCACCTGTATTGGCACTATTGGCATATAATCTAGCTAGTGGTATTGTAAAATCTAAACGCATGGCAACGTTTTTACCTTCGTGATTGATATATTGAAACATCTTATCAACCGTAAAACCACAATCCAATTTTGTATATAAATCAACATATTCAAATGATGGCATCAACACTTCATTGTACCCATGATTTGAAAAAACATGTCGTAAATGATTTTCAATTTCCCTTAATTTTTCTACATTTGTAATAATTGCATCTATGCTTTCTTCAGGTATCAAATATTTAAACTCTTCCATAAAAATCCCCCTTTATTAAAAAAAACGAGTCATCTAATGACTCGTTTCAACATCATTAGATACAGCTTAATTGTGATAGACAAAATGGGCTGTATCATAAATGATATAACCCTACTTTTTCCAATGATGGTGATGTAATTGTGTGTTATTTAGTATTTTCATAGTAATCACCTCTTGTTGTGCTTTATTCTAACATAGATTGTATACAAAGAAAAGATAATTATGTATTTTTATGAAATATTTTATACTTTAAACACTTTATTGTATACAAATCATAAGTTGTAATTTTTTATTTTTTGATAATGATTGTATACAATTTTTATCGTGATAAAACACGTTGTGTAGTATTTTTATTATCACGATAACTTATTTATATGATAATTTTTTCTTAATTTATTCATTTATTATTATTAAAGATGTATGATAGCCCTAGGAGGATATAACAATGGAATATATTGAAAGAGTATTAACAAACTTAAAAGCTAAAAATACTGATCAACCTGAATTTATCCAAGCTGTTGAAGAAGTATTAGAAAGCTTAGAACCAGTAATCAAAGCTCATCCTGAGTATGAAGATATGGCTATTTTAGAAAGATTAACTGAACCAGAAAGAACTTTAATGTTTAAAGTACCTTGGATGGATGATCAAGGTAAAGTTCAAGTAAACAGAGGATATCGTATTCAATTCTCTAGTGCTATTGGACCTTATAAAGGTGGTTTAAGATTCCACCCTTCTGTTAACCTTGGAATTATTAAATTCTTAGGATTCGAACAAATTTTCAAAAACTCATTAACAACACTTCCTATCGGTGGTGGTAAAGGTGGCTCTGATTTCGACCCACAAGGTAAATCAGATGCTGAAGTTATGAGATTCTGTCAATCATTCATGACTGAATTATATCGTCACATTGGACCTAGCGTTGACGTACCTGCTGGAGATATCGGCGTTGGTGGTAGAGAAATCGGATATTTATTTGGACAATACAAACGTATTAAAGATGCTTATGAAAACGGTGTTTTAACTGGTAAAGGTATGACTTATGGTGGTTCATTAATTAGACCAGAAGCTACTGGGTTTGGTGCTGTATACTATGGTAAAGAAGTATTAGCTCATTTCAACGATACTTATGAAGGAAAAACAATTGCTGTTTCTGGATATGGTAACGTTGCTTGGGGTGTATGTATCAAAGCTAAAGAATATGGAGCAAAAGTTGTTTCTATTTCTGGTAGAGATGGATTCGTTTATGATCCTGATGGAATCAATACTGATGAAAAAATTGATTTCTTATTAAAAATTCGTTCATCAAATGATGTTAAATTAAAAGACTATGCTGAAAAATTCGGATGTGAATTCCATCCTGGTGAAAAACCATGGGGATTAAAAGTAGATATGGCTTTCCCTTGCGCTACTCAAAATGAAATTGGTGAAGAAGAAGCTAAACAATTGATTGCTAATGGATGTAAATACATCATCGAAGGTGCTAACATGCCAAGTACACCTGAAGCAATTGCTTACTTTACAGCAAATGGTGGTACTTTAGGACCTGCAAAAGCTGCTAACGCTGGTGGTGTTGCTGTTTCAGCATTAGAAATGTCTCAAAACTCTATGAGATATAACTGGACAAGTGAAGAAGTTGATGAAAAATTGCATAATATCATGAAATCAATTTTCAACAACTCTGTTGTTGCTGCTGAAAAATATGGATTAGGATTTGACTTAATCAAAGGTGCTAATATTGCTGGTTTTGAAAAAGTAGTAGAAGCTATGATTTCTCAAGGAATCTATTAATAAACAAAAAAATGGACAGGAGATTAAATCTCTTGTCCATTTTTATATTGATTAAATTTTTTATCTAATTCTTCATAAAATGATGTAGCGTTTACTAAATAAATATTTTTTGTATGATTATTAAATTGTAATTCAATTCGATGTTTTGAATTAAGTGAATATGCTGTTAAATCCTTAAATTCAATCATTTGAGGCATAAAACCGATCCCCTTAAAGAAATATACTAATAAACCATCTTCAAAAACAGAAGCGTTAAAACGTATTAATAAAGTAGGAAGTACCCCTAACGCTAGTAATAAAACAACCACTAATTTCATTCGATCATAACGAAAATAAATTCCACTAAACGCACATAAAATAACCAAAATAATTGAAATAACGACCATTCTTAAATCTTTATATTTAAACATAACTTTTCTCCTTTAAAGATAAAAAAATGGTGGTTCCGGGCGGAATCGAACCACCGACACG